>Ga0247839_1001459_pt1 | contig 38923 bp, 34 predicted proteins | sample LaCruzMarch2015__6_FD_192405 | JGI IMG/M metagenome (GOLD analysis project Ga0247839, IMG submission 192405) | Freshwater microbial communities from meromictic Lake La Cruz, Castile-La Mancha, Spain - LaCruzMarch2015_16m | ecosystem: Environmental > Aquatic > Freshwater > Lake | place: Spain... | reverse complement strand
CCAACAATTCTTTAATCAAATGATGGCAACCTTCTATGTCCTGCGGTAAACTCATTGAGAACGTAAAATTAAACTTTTTTTCATTCTGTTCTAATACGCTAAATTCTTGCTAACCAGTTACAAATTTGGTTAGGAAAATGATATAAAACAATGTTTTTTATTTCAATGGAAAGGCCCCAATGCCGCCATCTAAGTTGCGCACGTCAAAGCCTTGTTGGTGCATAATGTTGCAGGCCTGCATGGAACGTGCGCCGCTGCGGCAATACACGAAATAGGTTTTGGCTTTATCCAACTCGGCTATTTTTTTGCGAAACGACAAAGACATATAGTCAATGTTGACTGCACCTGGTAATGCGCCACCCTGCACTTCTCCAGCGGTGCGTACATCCAGCAATACGGCGTTTTTATCCGATTTTAAGGCTGTTTTAAATGCTTTTCCAGCCTGGTTTTCGAATTTTGGTGCCGGATGACTGGTGTTATTTTCAGGCAGATTTGCGTTTGCTGTTCCGCCAAAGAGGTTTTTAATAAAATTGAGTAGTTGCATAACAAACGAGATGAGTCGGATTTTTAAAAATGGATGCATTCAAAATGTAGCCCAAAGGGCAATAAAAGTCAGGGTACAGGTATCAACCTGCACGTATCACGACCTTTTTGAGGTCAAATCAAGAAATGTACACTGACAGGCGCGATGCCCAACAGGCAAATCGCGGTTACACGCTATTCATGTTTGGCATGTTCCGATACTTCGGTAACGGTTTCAAACTTCCCGCTGTCCTTCAAGGCTTTAAAGCCGCCGCGCACTTCCACAATTTGGTCATAACCCCGCGCCCGTAAAATAGAGGTAAAAATCATGGACCGGTAACCGCCTGCGCAGTGAACAAATGCCGGTTGATCCTTGGGGATTTCGGACATCGCATCATTGATGAAATCGAGCGGGGTGTTTTTTACGCCTTCTATGTGTTCGGTTTCGTATTCGCCGGGTTTGCGTACATCAAAAATGAGCGCATGTTCTACCGCAGCCAGGTCATCGGCATTTACGCGTTGAATTTGGTCAGTTTCCATGCCCGCATCGATCCAGGTCTGTATGCCGCCTTCGAGAAAACCGATGCAGTAGTCGTAGCCCACTCGTGCGAGGCGTTGTACCACTTCTGTTTCGCGACCGGCGTCGGTTACCAGCAAGATTTCCTGGCGCACATCGGGTATTAAAGCGCCTACCCAGGGGGCAAATCCGCCATCAATCCCGATATTAATGCTATTTGGGATGAAGCCTTTGGCAAAATCTTCAGCATTGCGGGTATCGAGCACCAAAGCACCGGTTTCGTTGGCCGCTGCTTCAAATGCACGGGGCGAAAGGGCCCGGGAGCCGCGTTCCATCACCTCATCAATGGGGTCGTACCCTTTTTTATTCATGGCCACATTGAGTGGAAAGTATGACGGAGGTGGCAACAAACCCGTGGTTACTTCCTGCACAAATTCAGCCTTGGTCATATCCGCACGCAGCGCGTAATTCACCTGTTTTTGGTGTCCCAAACGATCAAAGGTCTCTTTCGACATGCTTTTTCCGCAAGCCGAACCAGCACCATGCGCGGGATACACGATGATATCGTCCGACAAAGGCATGATTTTATTGCGCAACGAATCGTATAGTGTTTCAGCGAGTTGCTCCTGGGTCATGTCTGCCGCTTTTTGCGCCAGATCGGGACGACCTACATCGCCAATAAACAGGGTGTCGCCCGAAAAAAGCGCTTTTTCGCGTCCATTTTCGTCTAACAACAGGTAACACGTGCTTTCCATGGTATGCCCGGGCGTATGCAGCACACGCAGGGTAACTTTTCCAATTTTAAATTCCTGACCATCGTGGGCAATAATTGCGTCAAAATCAGGTGCCGCAGTCGGACCGTACACGATGGGCGCGCCTGTTTTTTTGCTCAAATCGAGGTGCCCGCTTACGAAATCGGCGTGAAAATGGGTTTCCAGCACATATTTAATGGTGGTACCACTTTTTGCAGCGCGGTCCAAATAAGGGGCGGTTTCACGCAGCGGATCAATAACAACCGCTTCGCCTTCTGATTCGATGAAATAGGCACCCTGGGCGAGACAACCCGTATAAATTTGTTCGATGGTCATGACAGTTTTTTTAAATCAACGTTTAGATGGCTTAATTGGAGGCTTCTTGCACTACGCGTTGCAATTCGGTAGAAGAGGCCATCCCTGATTTGCGCCAAACGGGTTCGCCGTTTTTAAACAAAACAAAAGTTGGGATAGAACGGATCTGGTAGCGCTCGGAAATTAGTTGATTTTTTTCCACATCAATTTTAAAAATGGTCACTTCGTCTCCCATTTGGGCCTTCAGATCTTCCAAAATGGGCTTCATGGCCTTACAGGGCGCACACCAATCGGCGTAAAAATCCACCAACACGGGTTTGTCGGAATCAATCAATTCTGCGAATGTCATTATTTTCTTCTTTTTATTTGAAATAAAGTTCTCTTGCCAGGATGTATATGCCCATAGCGAGCACAAACCATCCGAATGCTTTTTTAAGTTTTTCGCCGTCTATGTTGCGGCTGAGTCGGTTCCCAATCAAAATACCCACAATCGCCAAACCCGTTACGCTGCCCAACAACGGCCAATCCATTTCCTGATGCCCCAAATCGCCCAAAAAGCCAAACAAGGACTTTGCTGCAATGATCAGCAGCGAGGTGCCAATCGCTTGTTTCATGGGCAAACCACTAAACAAAACTAACGCCGGAATGATCAAAAAACCACCACCTGCACCCACCAATCCGGTTAATGTCCCCACCACTAAACCTTCCAACAGAATCATCGGATAATTAAAGTTTTGCGGCACCTCCGGCTCCGACGCCTTGTTTTCCTCTTTTTTGCTCCGAATCATGGAAACAGAGGCAAATACCATCAAAACGGCAAACAATGTCATCAACAAAACCGCTTTGGTCACCTCCAGGCTACCAACGGAGCCAATCGAATTGGGAATCAGCGGCACCAGCCAGGCCCGGGTGGCATAGACCGCTGCAATAGACGGAATGCCAAAAATAAGGGCCGTGTGCAAGTTGACCATATTGTCGCGGTACTTGGGATAGGTGCCCACCAAACTGGTTGTACCTACAATAAACAGGGAGTACGCCGTCGCCAAAACCGGGTCTACCCCAAACAAATACACCAACACCGGCACGGTCAGGATAGAACCACCGCCTCCAATCAAACCTAACGAAATACCAATCAATGCCGAAGCGAGGTAACCAATAATCAACATAAGCGGGTTTTATTTAAAATGGTAGGACAAAGGTAGTAGTAGCCTGTTCGAAAATTGTGGTGCTTTTCAAACAGGTGGTGGTACTTTTTACCGATTCTGTCTTTTACAAGGCTATTTTTATGCAGGACGCGTTTCAAAAATGGTAATCAGATCGTCCAGTGCTACGTATTCCTGCACCAATTCGGTAGCGCGCGCGGCTTTCCAGGGGGTGCGGGTATTGATTTTTACCTCAATGGCATTGATGCGCAGGGCGGCCCCATAGGTATCCAATTTCGATTCAATAACGGGCACCTGGTATCGTTCTATAAAATCCATGCAATACGCGTCGGATGCTACCAGCGGATGTCCGTCTTCGGAATTAGTGACTAAAATACCTGCAATGTCCGGGTGGGTAAGTCCTTGCACTTCCGCTACTTTGATCACTTTTTTGAGCACTTCCGGCAATCGAATGGCATTACACACCAGCAGGATATTGCTCTGGTTGCGCAGGTCGTAGGTTTCTACCAGCGAACCGGTAACGATGCCTGCGATGCGATTCTCCATGTATTCGGGGTTGAATAATACCTTGCCGCGCACGGAAGCGCGAATTAATTCAAACAAGGGAAACATCATGGAAGCGTCGTACGGAATTACGCCGAGCAATGGAATGCCCCAGGCATTGAGTACTTTGCCCAAGTAATGCCGTATTTTTTCTATTTTATCGGGTAAAACCTTGTTTACGATGACGCCTTCAACCCGCACGCCTTCCTGGTGAAACAAGGCAAGGCTCATGGCCATTTCATCGATGGTTTTGCCAATGCCGCCGCGTACGATGAGGATCACGCGCGCACCCGTCATACGCGCAACGGCCGCATTCGACAAGCCTACGATGCTGCCCACGCCCGGATGTCCGGTGCCTTCCAATACGACCCAATCAAATAATTCGGGGGTAAAATGCTGTACGGCCTCCTGAATTTGGCGCCGAAACGGGTACTCCGACGGACTATCCCAATACGCCTGGGTGGCCCCATCGCCCAAAATAACCGGACTGTGGATGTGGGGTTCGAGCTTGAAATCGAGGGTTTTGGCAAACAACAGCGCGTCTTTATCGGCTACTAAATTATTCTCGAGACTTACAAATTCTTGTCCAACGGGCTTGCAATAGCCTACGCGGTAACCCTGGTTGCGCAGCGCAGCACAAATACCGAGGGTAACGGTCGTTTTTCCGACATGTTGGTTGGTGGCGGCGATGTATATTTTGTGCTGCATCGATGGATTCTGTAAATTTTGTTTGGATAATGAATGCGTGATAGACAGCTGCGAAAGGTAGATAGAAAATTGAATTTTTGAATTGATTTGATGGATGCGATCAGGAACCATAGAATTAATATGTTTTTTTGACATACTTATGATGCTATGATCATTGCGGTGGTAGGTACAAGTCTCGACTTGTCCCTACCTTGCGGCCCAAAAATAAACAAAACGATGAAATTACATTTTGTAATTATCTTGTTAACAGGGGTTTGTGGCGCTATTCATGCGCAATCAGACACTACAGACCGTCAACTACCCGAAACCCTCATCCGGGAAAACCGAATTGAACTTCCATTTAATGCCCAAAGTCGCACGATTTCGTTGTTGACTCGTGCCCAGTTGAAGGCCATGCCGGTGCAAACGATTACCGAAGCCCTGCAAAGTGTATCGGGGTTGGATGTACGACAACGCGGGCCTTATGGCATGCAGGCCGATTTACATATTCGTGGGGGCGGATTTGATCAGGCCTTGGTGTTATTGAACGGGGTTCGGCTAAACGATCCCCAAACGGGCCATCATTTGCTCAATTTACCGATAGATTGGCAAGCGGTCGAGCAAATTGAGGTATTAAAAGGTCCGGGTGCACGGATTTTTGGTCAAAATGCATTTGCAGGCGCAGTGAACATCGTCACCGCCGCACCTGCTGTCCGCAAATTAAGTGTAGGATTTACAGGTGGTGATTTCAGGTACCAAAATGCCCAATTGTATGCGGCAATTCCCATAAAAAACATGCGCCAGCACCTGGCTTTATCGGCTGCCCAATCAGACGGGTATCGCTACAACACAGATTTCAAAACCGCCAATGCATTCTACCAGGCACAGTGGAAGGCCCTGGGGGGCGATTGGGATGTGGTAGCCGATTACAACCAGCGGCAATTTGGGGCCAACGGGTTTTATGGCCGATTGGAATTTAAAGACCAATATGAGGAAATACAGACCAATTTAATCAGCGTTGGGTACCGACGGATCGCCAAAAACTGGGTGATCAAACCCCGCGTTTTTTGGCGTCGCAACTACGATCATTATGTTTTTGTACGCAGTAATCCGGCCGCTTTTCAGAATTTTCACCTTAGTCAGGTTTTGAGCGCTGAGCTCAATACGCAGTGGAGTAATGTGTTGGGCGTTACGGGCATCGGGATTAATTCGGATTATACGGCCTTGTACAGCAACCGCTTGGGGCAACGTACACGCACCACGCAAAACGCCTTTGTGGAGCATCGTTTTTCGGCCTTTCGCGGGCGACTGGATATTACCCCTGGCATTGCGTTCAGCTATTTTTCAGATTTTGGTGCATTTGCCTACCCCGGCATTGATGTCGGATTTAAGTTATCGCAACGCTGGAAGGTGTATGCCAATGCCGGAGAGACCTGGCGGGTACCCACGTATACCGATTTGTACTATGAGGATGCAGGCAATAAGGGCAACCCCGATTTGAAGCCCGAACGCGCATTATCCAGCGAAATTGGCATAAAATACCTGCAATCAGGCCTGCATTTAAATGCTGCGGTGTTTCAAAGAGTAAGCACCAACAGCATCGACTGGACCAAAGCCGTAGAAACGGATAAATGGGTAACCCAGAATTTTAACCATATTACCGTGCGCGGTGTGGATGTATCGTCAGAAATATACTTCCCGGCTTTCTACGCAGGCAATCCCTGGTTGACGCGCATCACCTTGGGTTATACCGGTTTAGATGCCGATTTGAATGTAAAAGTGGCATTTTCAAAATATACGCTCAATCATTTGCGCCATCAAATTACGGCGGGGTTGGAGCACCGACTCACCCGCCGCCTGCATCACAGTGTGCGCATGCGCTTGTGTGAGCGCTATCAAATCAGCGATAGCAAAGAATTTTATTCGGTGGTGGACAATAAGATTTTTTATACAGGAAAACGATTGACCCTTTTTGCCGAAGCCACCAACCTTTTGAATGCCCAATATGGCGAAATTCGGTATGCAGAAACGCAGACATTATATATGCCGGGGCGTTGGTTCCGGTTGGGGGCACAGCTGCGTTTATTATAATGTTTTAGGTAGGGACAAGTCGTGACTTGTCCCTACAAATATCGGCATGGCATGACTTGGCGTTACAAATATCGACAAGTCACGACTTGTCGCTACGCGTTCGCGGCATACGCGTGTTTGAATATATTTTCAACAAACCATTCGAAGGAAGTCGGGGTGGTTGTTTCGGCATTGCGTACACCTTGCGACAACTGTCCAATGTTGATACCTTCATACAAGCCAATATACGCATCGGCCACACTTTCCGAAATGCCATATTGCATCAATCCGGCCTTTTGATCGGCATAACTGAATTCAACATAGGGCAATTCAGGCTTTCCGATCGCGGCGCCAATGATTTGGGTAACTTCAATTTGTGTATAGTTACGATCGCCCAACAAATCGAGGTGGGATTTACCTGCAAAAGGGAGGTTCAACAATTTTTCAGCCGCCACTTTGGCAATATCCCGGGTTGCGATCATCGTCATCTCTACATCGGCTTTTAATGCCGAACCATTGATGCCCGAATGTTTGATCATCCCAATCGCATTGAAGGTATTTTCCATAAAATAGGTAGGGCGCAGGCTCAATACGTTCACGCCTTCGAGTGCATTGAGGCGTTTTTCCTGACGTGCAACTCCGGCAACGATGCCCGTTTTTTCTTCCGTATGTCCGCCTTGTGAGCTGATAAACAGTACATTTTTAACGCCTGCTGCTTTAATAGCTGCTATTTGCGAGGTTCCAATGGCATCTTGATAAGCTGCAATGTCTGGGGCATCCATTTGAGCCGAAATGATCAGGAGTACCGCCTCAGCGCCTTCAAAAGCACGCGTCAGAAATTCCGTGTCAGCAGCGTCGCCAATCCACGCCTCGGCGCCTTTTTCTACCAGGGGTTGGAGTTTGTCGGCGTGGCGCGCAATTGCACGTACTTTTTGGCCAGCAGCAAGCAGGACCTCGGTTGTTTTGCTGCCGATGTTACCGGAAGCGCCAATAATTGCAATCATGTTGTAAAAATGTTTGAGTGAATGATTTGAATTGATACATACTAGTAGGTATGTGTTGGGGCAAAAAAAATCAGTTTTTGAGGGTTTGGGTATATTCAATCAATTGTTGAATTGACATTTCGAATGCTACATGGCTTTGCATGGCTTTACCAATGCTAAATGCACCTTGAATTGCTGCCAGGATAAAGAAGGCGGTTTGGGTTGGATTCATGTCCCGACGAAAAACGCCCGCCATTTGCCCGTTTTTTAATCCCGTTTCAATGGATTGCTGCATTGTGTTGGTAATTCGGCGGATACGCAAGGCAAAACCTTCATCAATGGGCGACATTTCCTGCATCAGGTTATTGAGGGTACAACCGTATTTTACACTTTCGTGATCCATAAAATGGAAGTATTTTTGGAGGGTTTCGGTTAAAATCACCTCAAAATGCTCCGTTGCATGCTCAAAGGCCTTCCAGATGCTGGTGTAACTGGGTAAAATGATCTCATCGACAATGGCGTATCCCAAATCATTTTTAGTTGGAAAATAATGATAAAACGCGCCTTTGGTAATGCCCAGCTCCGCCACCACCTTATCGGTGCGGGTGCCTTGAAAGCCAAAACGATGTACGGCTTTATAATTTTCCTGCAATATGCGTGCACGGGTATCTTCCATGATGGCACAAAGGTACATACTATTTGGTATGTTGCAAATTTATTTATCCATAAAGTTCAAAATGTACCTGGCTTCGATCATATTGTAGGGTAAGCAGCAAGTTTTGCACCGTTTCATCAATCATGCGCGCCCAGCCACAAATATAAAAATCGACATCGGGACGGGTTTGCGCGTATTGTTCCAGGTAAATTTGGTGTACATAGCCCTGGTATCCAGCCCAATCGGGTTGCCGAGACAGCGCTACATCATACTTAAAACGGGGCATAGACTGTGCCAAGGCCTCAAACTCAGACCGGTACAAGATGCCCGATGCTTCTCGGGTGCCAAAAATCAGGTGGATATTGCGGTAGGATTTACCAGATTGCTGCAAATCGAGCAGCATACTTCTGAATGGCGCAACGCCCGTGCCGGTACAAATAAATACAAGGTCTTGCGCAATGGTTTCCGGCAAAACAAAAGCGCCATCCGGGCCTTTAAACCGGAGTGCGCTGCCGGGTTTTACTACATCAAATAGATATTGGGTTGCTGCGCCTTGCGGATTGCGCACAATACAAAACTCCAACACCTTTGTGCCATCGGGGGCATTTGCGATGGAATAACTGCGCCAACGCTGCAAACGCTTGTCGCCAATGGGCAGGTCCATCGTAACAAATTGTCCTGCCTGAAAATCGATTTTTTCCGGCACTTCTACCCAAAATCGGCGCACATTGGGCGCTTCTTCTGCAATTTTTTGCACAATACCCTCGTACCAAGTAATCGGCATAATTTCAAATACGTTTTATCAATGCATTTGAAACAACCGTGCAAGCAATCAGTTCTAAAACAGTACTATATTTAAATCAATACCAGCCTATTGCGGCGGCAAACCACACACCACGGGCGTCAGCTGCGTGATTTCTCCGGTCGTGAAGCAACGCGATTTTACCACAAAACGCAAACCCAGCGGAATTTCCAGGGAAAAACTAGCGCCCCGCCCTTTGGTCACATCTATTAATAATTGGGTGTGTTTCCAAACCTCAAATTGATCGGCCGACATATAAAACGGGCAGTCATACATCACGCCCAGCAACACGTCCTGGTCGCCGATCATAAATTCGCCAGCAGTAAAACACATGGGCGCCGAACCATCGCAACATCCACCACTTTGATGAAACATCAGCGGACCATGTTGGGTGCGCAATTGGTCAATAACTGCTTTGGCGGCATCGGTAGCGGTAACACGTTCGAGCATGCGGGTCGTATTTAAAATGGGCAGGCAATCTGGAACCTTGATATACCTGCCCCTAAGGAGAAATGTGCTGCCGGGTCGGGTCGCCGGCAGCGTTTAAATTTTAGCAGGCTTTAGAAGAAGCCCAACGGACTTTTGCTGTACGAAATCAGCATATTTTTGGTTTGGCGGTAGTGGCCAAGCATCATTTTGTGGTTTTCGCGACCAATGCCCGATTTTTTGTACCCGCCAAATGGCGCATGTGCTGGATAGTTGTGGTAGCAGTTGACCCACACACGGCCCGCCTGAATGGCACGTGCCATCTGGTACGCCTGGTGCATATCGCGGGTCCAAACGCCAGCGCCGAGACCATATAAGGTATCGTTGGCAACGGCGAGGGCTTCTGCTTCATCCTTGAAGGTGGTCACACATACCACCGGTCCGAAAATTTCTTCCTGGAATACGCGCATTTTGTTGTTGCCTTTCAAAATGGTTGGCTCAATGTAGTAGCCGCCTTCGAGGCCTTCATTGTAGGCTGCTTTACCACCGCACAGCACTTCAGCACCTTCTTCGATGCCAATTTGGATGTAGTTGAGGATTTTCTCGTACTGGTCGTTGGATGCTTGCGCGCCCATCATGGTATTTGGATCGAGCGGGTGGCCCAATTTTACTTTTTTGGTGCGTTCAATCACGCGGGCAATAAAGGCATCATAAATGCTTTCGTCTACCAGCAGGCGAGAAGGGCAGGTGCATACCTCTCCCTGGTTGAGCGCAAACATGACCGCGCCTTCGAGGCACTTATCGAAAAAGTCATCATCAGCATCCATGATGCTTTTGAAAAATATATTCGGTGATTTGCCACCCAATTCGAGGGTAACCGGAATGATGTTTTGCGATGCGTACTGCATGATTAGGCGGCCGGTGGTGGTTTCGCCGGTAAAAGCAATTTTCGCAATACGTGGGCTGGAGGCAAGCGGTTTGCCCGCTTCAATACCAAAACCGTTTACTATATTGAGTACACCGGCGGGCAAAATATGCTCGATCAACTCCATAAACACCATAATACCTACAGGCGTTTGTTCAGCAGGTTTGAGTACCACACAGTTACCCGCAGCCAAAGCGGGCGCTACTTTCCAGGAAGCCATCAGCAAGGGGAAATTCCATGGAATAATCTGACCAACCACACCCAATGGTTCAGGAATATTCACACAAACCGTGGTGGCATCCAGTTCGGCAGCCGAACCTTCTTCCGCGCGAATAACACCAGCAAAATAGCGGAAATGGTCGATGGCAAGCGGCAAGTCGGCAGCACGGGTTTCGCGCAGCGGTTTGCCATTGTCCCAGGTTTCAGCACGGGCCAAAACATCCAGGTTTTGCTCCATCACATCCGCAATTTTGAGCAAAAGGTTGCTGCGTTCGGTGGCAGAAGTGTGGTTCCAATGTGGCGCAGCGGCGTGGGCAGCATCAAGCGCGAGTTCAATGTCTTCCGCCGTCGAGCGTGCAACTTTGGTAAATACCTGTCCATCCACCGGCGATACATTTTCAAAATATTCGCCCCGAACCGGCGCGACCCATTTGCCGCCAATGAAGTTATCGTATTGGTCTTTGAAGCGCGGCACCTGCAAGATGGCGCTGTCAGAATTGAGTACTTCTGCCATTGTTAATAGTTTTAAAATGAAATTATTGTTTTTTATCAGCCCCCGAACAGTAATAAAAAAGCGCGAATGCTTGATAGGGCAAAATTATTGATGGATATCCAGGCGGTATAGTCCAATCCTTCCATTTAATAACACGATCCTGTCAAAATGCGGCTCTGTCTATATATTTGTACATTCTATACGGTATCTTTGTCGACACACAAGGCGATGATTGTCGCGTTATTACTTAATCAGAATATTATTTTGATTTGAACATGCTAACACAAGCCCATTATGATCGCCGTCGTTTAGAGACGCATGTGGAGAATCGGACGGTTTATACGCTTCAAAATGCGGAATTGAACGTGTATGAAACGCATTTGTATGCCGAGCAAGTCGAGCTGGCCTTTGGCAATCCGGTGCTTGCAAGTATGTTGCGGGGCAAAAAAGTGATGCATTTACGCAACAACAGTTTTGATTTTTTCCCGGGCGAATCGGTGGTATTGCCGCCAGGTGAACTGATGCGCATTGATTTTCCGGAAGCGCGCCTTGATAATCCGACCCAATGCCTGGCCCTAACTTTGGCCAATGAAAAAATAGACCATGTGGTAGATTACCTCAACGATCAATACCCACGGCTGGCAGAAAACCGGGAATGGGCTTTTACCGATTACAACTTCCACTTTACCAACGATTTGGCGGTGAACCAGATCATCGCGCGGATGATTTTTTTGTTTACCGAAAACCACCCGTCTAAAGATTTATTTGCCGATTTTATGCTCAAGGAACTCATCATCCGATTGATGCAAACAGAGGCACGGCATTTATTAATCGATCAGTCAGAAAAACACCTGCATCAGTCGCGCTTGGCCTTTGTGATTCAATTTATCCGGGAAAATTTACTGGACCCACTGACCATCGAGCAATTGAGTAAAAAGGCGTGCATGAGTCAAACGCACTTTTTCCGATGTTTCAAGAACGAACTAGGGATCTCACCCATCGATTTTATCAACGACGAGCGGATCAAATTAGCTAAAACACTGCTGCGGAATCCAACCAAAACCATCCATGATGTTTGTTATGAAAGTGGGTTTAATAATATTTCCTACTTTAATAAGGTGTTCAAACGTGCCACACAGCGGACGCCTTCCGAATACCGACAAGGGCTAGGGTAAAGCGCACACAAATTTAATATCATATAGGCGTAGCCAATTTGTACTAATTCGGCATTTTTTAAGACCATCTTTGAAATAATGGTTGGGTTATTGATATATTCGCACATAATTTATGTTGCTGGCACAAATAGCCTGTAATTGGGCAGTTTGAAGTCAACAAGGCTCTTTTATCACAAGCATATCTCGTCATGGCATCACTGAATCCACTACAAGGCAACCTTGGCCAGCGCCGCGCTGCACACCTGTTGCGGCGTACCAGCTTCCGCTACACTAAAACAAAAGTTGATCAACTCGCCACCATGAGTGCAACGGATGCGGTAGCCAGCTTGCTCTCGTTTGCAGCCCCACAACTCAACCAACCCATTTATGACAATACGGCCACGCCAACGGTAGAATCCACCACCTGGATCAACCCACCCGGACTGCCGTTGCCCGATCAGGACTTTCGGTTACAGTATCGGGTTACAGCGTGGTGGCTCAATGAGGCCCTGCATGAACCAGGCATCGGATATAAAATGATCTTTTTTTACCACCAATACCTGGCGGTAACGAATCTCACCATCGACAATGTGAAGTTTTTTGATTACCTGAGTCTGCTCCGATGGGGCGCTTTGGGCAATTTCAAAAAATTAGCCACTAAAATGATCATCGACAACACCATGTTGCGGTATCTGAGCAATAACCTGAATTCCAAGACCAACCCGAACGAAAATTTCGCGCGCGAGTTTCTGGAACTGTTTACCATCGGAAAAGGTCCGCAAGCAGGTCCTGGTGATTATACCAACTATACCGAAGATGATGTGATTCAGGCAGCAAAAGTGCTCACGGGCTTCCAAACACGCACCCAGCGCGACCAGGTAGACCCCGAAACCAGCATCCCGCGCGGTACCGTTACGTTTTCCCGCCACGATACAAGCAACAAAACATTTAGCCATCGTTTTCAAAATAAAGTCATCACCGGCGCTACGACTTCGGCTGCTTTCTGGACTGAAATCAACGCGTTTGTAGACATGGTGTTCAACCAGGACGAAACTGCCCGCAACTGGTGCCGCCGCATTTATCGATATTTCGTACATCCGAACATCACCCCCGAAATTGAGAATGAAATCATCGTGCCATTGGCCAATCAACTGAAAAGCGGTGGGTATGAAGTGTTGCCTGTGTTGCAAAAACTGCTCGCCAGCCAGCATTTTTACGATGCAGATGACTCGGATAATGCCAATGAAATCATAGGAGGCATCATCAAGTCCCCCCTGGAACTTTCGTTGCAGGCCCTGTCCTTCTTCAATGTAACCATCCCCAATCCGGTTACCCAAAACAATGACCATTATATTACCTTTTGGACCAGCGGCGTGAGTGAACGTATGTTGGGCTATGCCAATATGGTCCTGTTTTACCCCCCAGATGTAGCCGGTTATCCCGCTTACCATCAACAACCTGATTATAACCGGCAGTGGTTCAACTCGAGTTCTATTATTGCCCGCTATAAATTGCCCCAAATGTTGTTGACAGGTAAAAGGGTACTTGGTTCTTCACCCAATTCCTCTATTGGTATCAAACTAAATATCGCACCTTGGGTAAAAAACAGCGGCGTAATTAGTGATCCTTCCGACCCATTTGTATTGGTGCATGAATTGATTTCGTACCTCTTGCCCGAACAAATTGATACAGATCGTTTTGATTATTTCTATTTTAAAATATTCCTCGACGATTTGCCCCCTGCGGATTGGACCTACGAATGGCAAAACTATTTGAGTACCAACAATGAAACAGAGGTAAAAATTGCGCTCGAACGCCTGATTTACCACATTATGTATTCACCTGAATATCAAACGTTTTAAGCAGTGGAAACAACCGGCCCAAGCTGGCATTGAACATTCAAAAAGTTTCCAATTAAAAAAACTTACAAACGCAACATGAAACGTCGCAATTTTCTCAAAATATTACCGCCGCTGGGCGTTACTCCTTTCGCCGTCAATGGATTTTCCTTGCGGCCTTTTGCCAACAGCCGCATGGCCAGTGTCCTCGCGTCCTGTGAGGGCGTCACCGACCGAAGCCTGATCCTGATTCAACTCAAGGGCGGCAACGACGGCATGAATATGCTCATTCCGGTGCCGCACTACGATAAATACGCACAAATTCGCCCAAGCATCCGCATTGCCGAAAATGCCTTGATTCAACTGGATTCTACGTTGCCTGGCAACAAACAAGTCGGTTTGCATCCGGTTATGACAGGTGTTAAAGACTTATACGACCGTGGTTATGCCGCAGTGGTACAAGCGGTTGGCTATACCAGCATGAACCAGTCGCACTTTAAAGGTACCGATCTGTGGTTGTCGGGCGGAGACAGTAGTTTGGCCAAAAACAGCCTTACTTCTGGCTGGATGGGCCGCGCATTACAGGCTTTTTACCCCGATGTATATGGCGCACCCACGGCCGAAATGCCCGATCCGTTGGGTATTCAAATCGGTGATCCCAATACTTCGTTGGGCTTCCATACCGAAACTCAGCACCAAAATGCCATCAATTTGAGCGGACAGGATCCTGCGGGCTTTTACTCTTTGGTGCAAACCATCGGTGGCGCGCCGGTTGCCAATGTGCCGGATACCGACCATGGCCACGAATTGGCTTATATCATGGGCGTTGAACAAGGCATCAACTTGTATTCGCAACGCATTACCCAGGTTTTTAACGCCGGAACCAATGCCAAATCTTACCCAAACAACTCTTTTGCCAACCAACTCAAAACGGTTGCCCGCATGATTCGCGGTGGTTGCAAAACCAAAATTTTCCTTTGCCAGTTGGGCGGTTTTGATTTGCATAATGCACAAACAGATACCGTAGATACAGCGGTGGGCAGCCACGCAAATTTGCTGAAAACGCTGTCGGACGCCCTGAAGGCCTTCTTTGATGATATGGATGCGATGGGCCTCAGCGAGCGCGCCATGGCTTGTACTTTCTCTGAGTTTGGCCGTTGCGCCGCCGAAAATGGCACGGTCGGCACCGACCACGGTACGCTGTCGCCCATGCTGGTGTTTGGCAAAGGTGTGCGCCCGCGTGTACACGGCGATAATGTGGACTTGAACAACCTCACCAACGATAACCAGGTGAAAAATATGCAGTTCGACTACCGCCAGGTATTCGGTACACTGCTGCAAGATTGGTTGGGCGCCAATCCGTTTGTCATGGAAGAGGCGCTAATCACCGATTTTACAAAATTATTTATGGTAGAAAAAGCCTTTACCGTAAGCCCGGATTGTTACATCGGCGGCCGACCCATTGTTCAGGACCAGTTCCGGCCCGCTGCTAAAATGGCGCTTTCACCCAATCCAACCGGGCACCATGTGGAAGTTACCTACGAAAGCGATTACCCCTTCAATGCGCGCCTGAGTATCCACAGCATGGGCGGCAATATGGTGGTATCCAATCCCGAAACAGTGTTTAAAGGCACCAATATTTTCTACTACGACTTAAATGCCGTGCCCGCTGGTATGTATTTTGTTCGGCTGGAAGACCAATCTACCGGCAAAGCAGAAGTGGCCAAACTTAGCGTGGTGCGTTAAAAGCGTCGTCGATAATACGCCAGGCTGCATCGTACACGGCAGCACTACAAGCGAGCAATTCTTTTTTATCAATAAAGTCGAGCCCGGCGGAGAAGTCACATACTTTTCCGCCGGCTTCTTTTACGAGCACCGCGCCACCGGCTACGTCCCAGGAACTGAGGCCGTATTCGAAAAAGACATCCAGGCGTCCGCAAGCCACATTGGCCAAGTCGAGGGCCGCAGAACCCATGCGCCGCAAACCTCGGCCTTGTTCCATAAAGGTGCGCAAGGCATTAAACCAGGCATCGGCATGCGCAAAATTGTGGTACGGGAAGCCGGTTCCCACGAGCGCTTGCCGCATATTGGCCCGCTGACTCACCCGAATAGCCTTTCCATCGCACCACGCGCCACCGTTTTTCCAGGCATAAAACAGTTCATTGTTGGGTACATGGTGAACAATGCCCAACACCAAATCGTCGCCTTGTTGGAGACCTACACTGATTGAAAAGTGGGGAACGCCGTATAAAAAATTGGTGGTGCCGTCCAATGGGTCAATGATCCATTTCAATTCGGCATCTTCTTGGGCAACTGTGTCTTCTTCGGTGATAAACGCCGCTTCCGGGAGCAGTTTATGCAAACTTTCCACCAGCATTTCCTCCGCCGTACGGTCTACATAACTCACCAGGCCATTGAGAAATTTTTCCTCAATTTGTCCGGCATCTACTTTGCCAAATTCTTGGGAAATGAAGTGGGCTGTATTGCGCACTGCCGCATTGGCATCGAGGGTGAGCTGTTCTAAACGAGCGTCAAACATTTTGAAAATCAGGGGTTTATTTAAATTCTGGAAATAAAGACAACATCCCGCTTTCGGTTGCCGGACAAATACCGCGTTCGGTAATCAGGGCGGTAACCAAACGGGCCGGGGTTACATCAAAACCATAGTTGGCCGCCGGACTATCGGCCGGGGTGAGCAGCACTTTTTGTATTTTTTCGCCATCCCAGCCGCTGATATAACGCACTTCATCGGGACTGCGTTCTTCAATCGGAATTTCGCGCAGGCCATCGCACAGGCTCCAGTCGATGGTCGTAGAAGGCAAGGCCACATAAAATGGAATGTTGTTGTCTTTCGCAGCCAAGGCTTTTAGGTAAGTACCTATTTTATTCGCCACATCACCGGTGCGGGTGGTGCGGTCGGTGCCCACGATCACCATATCCACCATGCCGTGTTGCATCAGGTGGCCGCCGGTGTTGTCGACAATGACGGTGTGGGGTACGCCTGCCTGACCAAGTTCCCAGGCGGTTAAATTGGAGCCCTGGTTGCGCGGCCGGGTTTCATCCACCCAAACATGCACTTTAATGCCTTTTTGATGCGCCTGGTAAATCGGCGATGCAATGGTACCCCACTCAATGCACCCCAACCGGCCTGCATTACAATGCGTGAGGATATGTACGGTTTCGCCATGTTTGGCAGCGCTCAATTGTTCGATAATGGGCAAACCATGTACGCCAATCATGCGGCACAATTCGACGTCTTCTTCCACAATTTGATGGGCGGTGGCCAGTGCAATTGTGGCTTTTTCAGCAAAATCAGCCGACGCGGCAATGGCCTTTTCCTGTCGCTCCAAGGCCCAAAACAAATTGATCGCCGTTGGGCGCGATTCCCGCAATTGTTCGATTGCGTTTGTCAAATAGGCATTGGGATCGGCTGCTTGGGCGGCCTCTAAACAGGCAAAATAAACGCCATACGCAGCAGTTGCCCCAATCAAAGGTGCTCCGCGTACCACCATTTCTTTGATGGCATATACCACTTCGGTTACGGTGCGCAGGTCTTGCACGACCACTTCATGCGGCAAACAGCGCTGATCCAGTACCTGTACGCAGGCGCTGCCATCGGGATGCGGCCAGATGGTACGTTTGGTGGAAATACTGCTCATAGGGTGTATTTTTTCAGGTCAATTTCAGTAAAATCGGCAGCAAGGGTATGCTTGGCACTGGCGGTAGTGCCCGGCCGTACCAATTGGATGGTGTGCATACCGGCTTCCTCGGCGGCATCTAATTCGGCTTCCACATCGGATAAAAATAGCACGGCCGATGCGGGTAAATTCAGTGCTGCCAAAATATTGTGGTAAGATGCTGCCTCCCTTTTTGGACCAACAAGTGTGTCAAAATAATGGGAAAAATAGGGCTTTAAGTCCCCAAACTCCGAAAAACCGAATAAAAGTTGTTGCGCCGCTACCGAACCGGAAGAGTACACCCCCAGTTGATACCCTGCCTTTTTCCAGGCTTCGAGCGCGGGCGGTACATCGGGGTAAACATGCCCTTTGATGGCGCCCTGCTGATAAGCGGCTGCCCAAACCAAGCCCTGCACCGATTTTAAAGCGGTATGCTTGCGGTCGGCAACCGTCCAGGCAATGAGTTGTTCGACCACCCCTGCCGTGTCTATGGTTTCCCCACGCTCCTCCAACACCGTTGCGCGCACTGCTGCTACCGGCGCTTCCAAATCAGGATGCGGGTAATTTTTTTGAAAATAATCAGCAACATTTTCCTTAAAATAGGGAAAAAGCACCTCGTACACAAAAGCAACCGAAGTGCTTGTGCCTTCAATATCCGTTAAAATGTATTGCATGGATGAGCCGCTTAGGCAGGATTGTATTTTTTATCAACCCCCGATTCGGTGTAATGTGGTACCCAGCCTGATTGGTCAATAAAAATCCGGATGGCTTTCACCGACGGATTTTCTTTTCCGGCATCAAACCAGTGTTTGGTATTGGCTGGCACCGAAATGAGGTCGCCCGCCTGGCACAACACATTGAAAATCGGATCTGTACCATTTTCGAGATTGAACCAGAAGTAGCCCTGGCCGTCCACAAAAAAACGCACTTCATCTTCGGTGTGCTGGTGTTCACTCAAAAACTTGTTGCGCACTGCCTCGTAATTGGGCGTGTGGCTGTTGATATTGATCACATCGGCTGTGTGGTAGCCATTTTCTTGCATATAGGGCTCCAGTACATGGGCATATGCCTTCAATACCGTGTCTTGATCGGCTTCTTCGGCCAATACTTCTTTGGCTTCCCACTGATCGAACCATACGCCCCGCGCTTCCAGGAAGCTGCGAATTTCGTTGGGATTGGAAATGCTGATATTCTGATCTGGAATGTTTAAAACAGCCATATTGAAATTGATTTAACTTACAAATTTTGCAAAAATAAACAACGGAGGCCTGATTCAGTTATGTTAAGTCTGCATTAAATATTTTAACGTTGCACACTTTCGAGGCGCAACAGGCATTCAATTAAAAACTCAAACACCTCAATGTGGCGCTTGGCAACGGCAATGCTTGGGCCCCAGGCGTACAGGCCATGGCCGGCGAGTAAAAAACCGGGCGTACGCGGATAATTGGGCAGGGCATCGCCAATTTCGAGGCTGAGTTGGGCAATGTCTTGTGCATTTTGAAACAGCGGCAATTCAATTTCGGTTTCATGGGTATGCACGCCTTCCAGTCCTTTCAGTAATTCAAACCCGTTCAGCAGGATCGATTGTTTAGCACGGTGCAAATAAGAATAAACGGTACATGGAATACTGTGCGTATGCAAAATCGCTTGAATGTCAGGATTTTGATACAACATGGTATGTATTCCTGTCTCTGCAGAAGGCTTTAAGTGATTCCAAGCCTCCAGGGCTTTGCCTTGGGCATCAATTTCCATAAAATCGCTCAATTGGAAAGCCCCTTTATCTACCCCCGAACGTGAAATCGTGTACGTATGCTGGTCGGGGTTGCGCACCGAATAATTGGTACTGGTCGCTGCTGCCCACCCGCGTGCGTGAAACCAGTGTATCACGTTCAATAAATCGCGTTGCAGTGCCTGTTTGTCTTCCATGATTCGGGCAATGGTTGTGTTTAAATTGCAAAGAAAACAAGAACCCGCGAAATGAAGCAACCGTTTAGCTAGCAAACGACACATTTATGTTCTGCGGGTGCACAAATGAAAACTTTCCCTACTTTTGAGGTTTCAATCAATGTTGACGCTATGAAATATTACTTTGTTTTACCGATTTTGATGCTGTTACTGGCGGGTGGTGCGCAGGCACAAAATGCGCCAACTCAAACTGCGACGGATGCGGCGGCCCGTACGGCAACCGATGTTTTGGTAAAAAAATATACATTGAATGCCGACCAGGCAAAACAAATGTACACCATTCAGGTGCGCAAACAACGCAACCTTGCCCAAATTGAAGGCCTCAAAACCAGCAATCCAGTCAAGTTTCGCAGCAAACTGCAAGGTGTACAGCAAGGTACTTTGCGCAGTGTACGGGGTGTCCTTAATACCAAGGCTCAAGTGGACTTGTATAAAGAGACCCAAGGCAAGGTGCGGCTTCAGCAAGCAGACAAACGCAAAGAATTAATGGTAAAAAAATCTTCTAAAGAAGAAATTGATGCCGCGTTGCTTGAAATTTATGCCGAATAATGCGGGCTACCCCTGTTGTCAATAATCCCCTTTGAATTTCCTCAATTTTGTTACTTAGATAAAGCGCGCGCACTATGCTCATTTTTGCCGTCCGGTTGATCCTGGAGGATAAAGGCAAAATGCTGTTTCTACGCCAAACCAAACGCAACGGTGGTCGTTATTCACTCGTTGGGGGCAATGTAGAAACGCATGAATTTGCAAGAGAAGCCCTGGCTCGGGAAGCCAAGGAAGAGGCCAGTATCCATGTGGATCCACTGGATTTGAGTCTGGTGCATGTTCTACACCGTCATAAACTCAAAAAAGACGAGACCTTGCTCGTATTGTATTTTAAAGCATCCAAATTCCATGGCGAGCCCGAATCACTGGAACCCAAAAAGTTTCAGGATGTTGCCTGGTTTCCGATTGATAAACTACCCGATGAAGTATCCAAACCTACCCTGCATGTGTTAAAATGTATTCGGGAAGGCGTTATTTATTCGGAGTTTCCGAGCCGCAGTGCCGTGTTGGCATTTTGGGAACAGTTTGGAAATCAATGGACAAAATTTACCGACTTTTAGGATAAGTACAATTGCCTAATTGGTTGAAAGCAATACAACTAGGCGTGAACTTAACACAAAGTTTACCTGAGCCTTTTGTCGCATAGGATACCTTTGACTCCAATCCTTTTTTGGGGCCAACCATGTATCCTTTTACCATGAAAGCAAATTTCCTCCTCCTGTGCGCTATGTTATTCGGCGCAATTGCTGCATTTGCCCAAAATCAGGGCGTACTCACCGGACAAGTATTAGACAAAAACGGCCTGCCGCTTGCTTATGCCACCCTGCAGTTAGAAGGCAGTGTACAAGGTACCATCAGCGACGAACAAGGGGCGTTTTTGTTGAAAGTGGATGCAGGTAATTACAACCTGGTAGTTACCTATATCGGTTATGCCCCTGTAAAACAAGCCGTGGTGGTTGCCGCCAATGCAGAAACCAAACTGACGGTAAAATTAACCGAGGAAAATACAGCCCTTAACGTAATTGAAGTATCGGGCGTACGCGCCAAAACAGCCTCCGCTACCCGCACCCTCCTGGAGGTAAAAGATATTCCGCAAGCTATTGTGGTGATTGGACAAAAAACGATCAAACAACAGGCGGCATTTGACTTAACTACCCTTACCCGCAACATCAGCGGACTCAATTTTACGGGCAATTACAGCGGTGCAGGCTCGTATCAGTTTTTTAATGCGCGCGGCTTTGATCTTGTCAATTCGCAAAACTTCCGCTGGAATGGCATGATGATCTGGAACCTGGGCAACAATTACGCCGACAACATTGAACAAGTGGAGTTTTTAAAAGGCCCAACTTCTATTTTGTTTGGCGACGTTGCGCCGGGCGGTGTCTTGAATTTTTCTACTAAAAAACCGTTGGCCGATTTTTATACGGCCGTCGATTTGAAAATCGGACAATGGAACCTGATTCGTCCGGCATTCGATATTTCCGGTCCACTCAACAAAAGCAAAACCCTGCGTTACCGCGTCAATACTTCTTACCAGAAAGAGGAGAGTTTTCGCAACAAGGTGGAATCCGAACGTTATTTTGTAGCCCCGACGATTGCCTGGGACATCACGCCGCGCCTTTCATGGAATGTGGAAGCCGTGCTCCGCAACTCCACTGCTTCCGATGATCCGGGCCTCGTATCGCCCGATGGTACGGTGGCTGGCTTGGATCGGCTCGACCCAAAATTGTACCTCAGCGAGCCCACCCGGAAGTACAAATACAAAGACCAAAGTTACTTTTCTACCCTGACCTATCGTTTGGGCGACACCTGGCGCTTGCGCAGCGTGTTTTTTTACGGCAACACCAAAAACCGTCCCTGGGGTATCTGGCCCGATGCACCGGACGAAGATGGCAACCTGCAACGCAATGAATACGGGTACAATCAGGGCCTGAAAAACCTGTCGACCACCCTGGATGCATATGGCAGCTTTTACACCGGCCGCATCAAACACAACCTTTTAGTAGGCTTGGAATACCAGCGCTCCCGTTTTCGCTACACCAACGAAGGGTATCTCGACTCTTTAGACCAAAACAACCTTTATAATATCGTGTACAACCAGGTGCCGGATGTTGCGCCTTCGGAAACGCCGTATTTGCCTTTTGTATCCGTGATTGATCGTGCCGGTATTTATATGCAGGATCAAATGATGTTTTTACACGAAAAATTGCACCTGCTCGTGGGCGTACGCGCGGGCCTGACCACCCAGGGCAATCAATACAAAGCCGATGAATTGCCGGGCACCGATTACGAAGGGTATGAAGATGATTTGGTGACGGTAAATGTGCTCACACCGCGCATTGGGTTGGTGTACAAGCCCAAAGAATGGGCGTCCGTTTATGCCTCCTATGCGCAAGGTTATGAAGTCAATTCGCCCGATATTTTTGCTTTAAATTACTTGGATTTTTCCAATCCGCCCGCGACCCGCAGTGCGCAGGTAGAATTGGGCACCAAAGCAAGCATTTTGCAAAATCGCCTGGGTTTGAGTCTCACCCTGTTTCAAATCGATAAAAAAGACCCGTACGGATTTGTGTACCTAGACCCCGCCAATCCGAATTACGATGAATACAATGTGTACTACGATGGCCACCACCGCAGCCGCGGCATTGAGTTGGATGTTGATGGCAAAATTACGCCCTGGCTTTCCGTAACAGCGGGTGCGGCCTATACGGATACCGAAGTATTGGAAGATCCGGGTTACCCAAGCGGCAACCGCCTGCCCAATGCGCCACGTTACACCGGCAATATCTGGTTGAATTTTGAGCCGGTACAGCACTTGAAAGGCCTGACTTTAGGCGCGGGCTATTTTTACAAAAACCGGTTTTTCTCCAGCATCAACAATGATCCGAACCTGGAGGTGCCCAACAGTTTCACCATCGATTTGGCGGCGGGTTATCAGTTCAAGCGCTTTGGCGCACAATTGAACGTTACCAACATCACCAACCAGGTGAATTATCTGAATCCGTGGGTATTCAACCTGTTCGAGGTACAGCCGTTGCGTCGGGTAGTATTGACCCTTTCGTATAAGTTTCAGCGGTAGTACGACGTAGGAACTTAGTCCAACTTTTCTACTTCTACGTGAAGCTTCTCAAAAGAAATTGACTGCCAAATATTCAATGGTTTTTTGGCACAATTAAAAATAAGTGCCAAAAATTTGACTTTTATAAAATGGGCTACTTAACTTTGATGTCAGAAAAAAATAGGCATGAAAGAAAAAATGAAAGATTCTATTTCGGCTGCATTTGGTAAAAAGAAGGCCCTTGCCAGAGAGAATCTACTCAAGTGGCTCCATGAGGTATATCCTGAAGCATCAGGCAAAACGCTAGCCTGGCGGATCTCAGACCTTAAAAGTCGTGGAATAATAGACAGCCCTGGTCGTGGCGTTTACCGTTTGGAGCAAGGGACACCATTCCTACCTATTCTAGGGAATTTAGCAAAGCGTATTGCATTGCTTTTGGCGCGTGAGCTTCCATTGGTAAAATCTTGCATCTGGGAAACCCGTTGGATCAGCAATTGGATGGAATTACAGCCTCCTTATAATTGGACGATCGTAGAGACTGAAAAGGAAGTATTAGAATCTGTTTTCACAAGTCTAACAGGATTATCTAAAAAAGTATTTCTTGATCCTGACCAGAAAGTAGTAGATTTATACATACTACCATTAAATGAGGCTGTTATCGTCAAGCCATTGCGCTCTGAATCTCCGACATTCCCGATTGGGAAAATCACCTCCGCTGCACCTGAGAAAATACTGGTAGATATCGTTGCGGAGCCAGATCTCTTCCGAGCACAACAGGGGGAACTTGATCGCATTTATGCTAATGCATTTAAGGAAGTACGGATTAACCAAACGAAAATGCTGCGGTATGCTAGTCGCCGGCATAAATACGATGTCGTATACAGCTTAATCCCGCTGGAACATCGTTTGCCTCAAACTTCCCGAGCACTAAAATGATACACCCTGACGCGCTTTCACTCGAATGGATTCAATCCGGGTGCTTGATTGGGAAATACCAACCACGGACTTTAACCGGTTCAACCGTTTTAAAAGGACGAACCCAGAATCTTTTTTTTATATTTTTAAATCCTATCAATTAATCCGGCACTTATGTTAAAAAAGCCGTTCATCCGACACATACGGGTGAATAGGACATTTGTACTATATATCCATGTAGGGCTTTCGGTATATTTGCATTCGATAACATGGATTTGGGCGCTCCCACCGCATCAAATCTATCTTTAATCCGATCGATTTCAAGCAAACACTATCTGCCCATGAACTGGTTTACACGCCCGTATTGCGTGCCTTCTTCCCACTGTTGGCACTTCCTTTTTCGCGTTTTTTACACCATCTCGCATGGTTTTGGCACTTTACCAGTACGCTCCCACCGGCCGGTAAAAGTAAAACGCAACGTACGTCCACAACAAGATAATTGGCAATACTAAATCGACCCAAACGGGTTCGGTTTGGTTAGTCTATTTAGGTGCTGCATGCTGCCCTTCACCGGCGTGTGCAGATAACAAAGGTTCAGATGTCTTATGCTTCATAGGCGAGAACCCCGGTTTTGAAAAGTCGAGGCCGGGCTCTTTTTTTAGTTGTTAGTTGATAGTTGTTAGTTGTTAGTTCGTTTTGATGGAGCGTTGTCCAAACGAACTAACAACTAACAACTAACAACTAACAACTAACAACTAACAACTAACAACTAGAAAATAAAAAAGCCGTTTCGCGAACGAAACGGCTTTTATTTTTCAGTGACCGCGACTGGAGTCGAACCAGCACGTCCGTAAGAACACTACCCCCTCAAAGTAGCACGTCTACCAATTCCGCCACGCGGCCAAATAGACACTGAAGGTGCTTTTTTCAAAAGCGGGTGCAAAGATAAGACAATCTATATAAATTGCAAAAAGAATCTTTGGACCAAATCTTTTAAAAAAGGCTGTATGCAGGCCGATACTAGCCGAATACATCTTTTACGCGATCAAAAAAACTCCGGTCTTCTTTGCCTGGGTTGGGTTTGAAGTTAGGCATTTCCTTCAGGCGTTCGAGCAGGCGTTTTTCTTCGTCATTTAATTTCTTCGGCGTCCATACATTCACGTGGATAAGTTGGTCGCCGCGTTCGTAGCTTTGCACACTGGGCAAACCCTTGTCTTTAAGTCGGAATATTTTGCCCGACTGTGTACCCGCAGGAACGGTGATGCGTGCTTTTCCGTCGAGGGTAGGCACTTCAATTTTAGTGCCCATTGCGGCATCTGCGATGTTGAGGAACAGTTCGTGCACCACATTATTGCCTTCACGGGTAAATTCTTCGTGTGGCACCTCTTCGATGGTAATCAGGAGATCACCTGGCTGGCCGCCTTTTGCGCCCGCGTTGCCTTTGCCCGACATAGAAAGTTGGATGCCTTCGTGTACGCCTCCCGGGATATCCACGTCAATGGTTTCTTCGCCAAACACCCGGCCGTCGCCTTTGCATACGTTGCAAGGGTTTTTCACCGTCGTGCCTGCGCCGTGGCAGGTGGGACATTGTACGGCCGTTTGCATGACCCCAAAAGGGGTTTGGGTAACGCGGTTGACCATCCCGGATCCGCGGCAAGTGCCACAGGTATCCACCGAGGCTTTATCGCGTGCGCCGCTGCCACTGCAGGTGCTACAGGGCACTTGTTTGCGGACTTTAATTTTTTTATTGACGCCCGTTGCGATTTCCTCGAGGGTAAGTTTTACGCGGATGCGGAGGTTAGAACCGCGTTCGCCGCGTGGCCGGTTGCCACCAAATCCGCCGCGCCGGCCACCGCCGAAGAACTCGCCGAAAATGTCATCAGAGTCGAATCCAAAGCGGCGCAGGATATCATCCATATCCATACCCTGGAAACCGCCGCCGCCGCCCGCACCTTCCAGGCCAGCATGTCCAAAGCGGTCGTATTTCGCCCGCTTGTCGGGGTCGCTGAGCACATCATATGCTTCAGCCGCCTCTTTAAATTTTTCTTCAGCCGCTTTGTCACCAGGATTGCGGTCGGGGTGCAATTCGAGTGCTTTTTTTCGGTATTGTTTCTTGAGGGTGTCGGCATCTGCGTTTTTAGGAACGCCTAACACCTCGTAATAGTCACGTTTAGCCATGTTAAAGGGGCGATTCGTTGTCGCCAAATTTTAGTGAGGGGAAACGGGGCGCAAAGCGCTTATTTTCCAACAACCACTTTTGCAAAGCGGATAATCCGCTCGCCCATGGTGTAGCCCTGTTCAAGAATATCCACAATTTTGCCTTTCAATGCCTCGGAAGCCGCTGGAATTTCCGCTACCGCCTCCTGTGTGTCGGCATTGAAGTCATCGCCCGGTTTGAGACTCAACACTTTCAGGCCCTTCTGTTCCAGGGTATGCTGAATTTTATTATGTATCAGTTGAATTCCTTCAGGTAAACCACCATTTTTTGCAGCCCTGTCAAAATCATCCAAAATTGGCAGCAAGGCTGTCACGATGTCACGTCCGGCCGTCTGCATCAGGTCGATGCGTTCGCGGGCGGTATTGCGTTTGAAATTTTCGAAGTCAGAAAACAGGTACAGGTATTTACTTTTCGATTCGTCCAATTGTTTTTGCAATTGTTGCAGCTTTTCGGATTCCGGGTTGGTTTCGGCCGTTGTTTCGCTGCCTGCAACTTGTTCGGCGCCTTCGTTGAGGTCTTCCTGTTCCGGCACTTGCAGATCTTTATCTTCCATATTAAATATTTTTTTGAACGGGTTTTTCATGTGGTATTGGCAAGACATGCCATTTAGTTTGTCAGGTACAGGCTATTACGCAGCCAGTTTGCCTGTAAAAGCATATGTGGATGCTGTTCCACAATTTTTATGCCCTGCATGCTGTACGTGTCAATTTGTCAGCGCAGCAGCGAGCCGCTTCTCTATTTGATCGGGTTCGAGGCTTACCCCCATGATCACGCCTTCCCGGTTGAGTAGAAAAGTGGTCGGGATGGATTTGATATTGAAGGCTTTAGGAATAGCACCATCAAACATGTTCAATTCGCTGCTGTGGTAAGGCCAGGTCATTTGGTCTTTTTGGATCGCGCGTTGCCAGTTTGCAGCATTACTTTCGACGCCCAGGCTTACGATTTCGAAGCCCTTATCGTGGTATTTTTTGTACAGGTCTACCAAATGCGGGTTTTCTGCCCGACAAGGTCCGCACCAGCTGCCCCAAAACTGGAGCAACACAAACTTCCCCTGTAGGTCCGAAAGTTTTGACTTGGTGCCATCTAAGGTAGAAAGGGCAATGTCGGGCGCTTTTTCCCCCGCCACAAAGCGCGGCATGCGGTAACGGTACCAGGTAAATGCCAAAATACAGGCGGCAGCGATATAAAGCAAGGTGCGCTTATTCATACTTTTATTTTTAGGCAGTTATGTCCCCGCAAAGATCTGCATATTGTGTTTAATTTTGCGCTTGGCTCCCATTGCAACAACGCTTTTCATGCTTTAAAAATTGGCCAAACGGCTGCTTCCAGATGCTTAGAATTGATCCAACCCAAATTGCAACCAAGGATTTGCACCAATATATGCTTTCGGCGGTAGCGCCGCGTCCGATTGCCTTTGCAAGCACCATCAGCACCGATGGCGTTCCGAACCTGGCACCGTACAGCTTTTTTAATGCATTCAGCAGCAACCCGCCCATCGTCATTTTTTCTTCCAACCGCCGAGTTGCCAATAATACCACCAAAGACACGCTGAAAAACATACAAGATACCGGTGAGGTTGTAATAAACGTAGTATCGCATGCAATTGTTCGGCAAATGGCCGTTGCCAGCATTGAGTATGCTGCCGATGTAAGTGAATTTGACAAAGCCGGGTTTACGCCCCTGGCCTCCGAAATGATTCGCCCCTTTCGGGTAGCAGAAAGTCCGGTGCACATGGAATGTCGGGTAGATCAGATCCTCCCTTTAGGCGATCAGGGCGGCGCAGGCAACCTGATTATTTGCAACATCGTGCTGATGCACATTGCCGAAGCGGTGCTGAATGAAAAAGGCCGCATTGATCCGCACAAAATTGATTTGATGGGGCGCATGGGGCGCATGTATTATGTGCGGGCGAGTGGGGCGGCCGTGGAGGAAATTGTACAGGAGGTCAATGTGATGGGCATTGGCTTTGATGGTTTACCGACCGCCTTGCGCCACAGCAAGGTGTTTACGGGCAATAACCTCGGACAATTGGCGGGTATGGCGGCATTGCCCGACGCATCGGTTGCGATGGAACTGGCGGCCACCGACCCACGGGTACAGGCGGCACTTGCAACAGCCGATGCGCCACGTGAACTGGCCGTGTATGCCAAAGAAATGCTCGACGAAAATCACCTGGAATTGGGCGCGCAACTGGCGGTGTTGAGTATTTCCGTATAAAAAGGGCTAAAAAAGTGCTGCGCAAATCTTTTTTTAAAAAAGTTTTAAAAACATTTGGTCAATTCGTTTTTTGCCGCTTATCTTTGCACCCGCTAAACGCAAAGGGCGTCTATTGATCGCGATTCAGTAATCTATTCCTCGTAGAGACCATCGTGTTGCTTTTTTAATAGTTACGAAATTTGCGCCTCATTTTGGGAGTTTAGCTCAGTTGGTTCAGAGCAGCTGCCTTACAAGCAGCGGGTCGGCGGTTCGAATCCGTCAACTCCCACAGAAAGTAAAAAAGGTCACCAGTTTGGGTGGCCTTTTTTTGTGTCTGTACCAATATGATGTGTTTGTTTCAACGCTTCAACGCCAATTGTGTCCAAACCGCTAACGCACCCTCTAACGCACCAACGGCACCCAACATCGGAATATCAAAAAGATAAGCCAGCACCCAAAGCGCTACTACAAAGCCGTAACGACCTGCAATACTCGCTTTGGCAAACCACAAAGATTCCTGCTGAATCGCGGCATAATAATAGGAGCCAAATACCAAGGCTAAAGCACCAAGTACCCGAATCCATACTTCTTCGGTGGGACCAAGCAATAAAAGGGAACTTACTATTTGGGGCATGAATAAGAAGCCCGCCCCTACACCAACCATGTAGAATAGTTGTGCATACAATGAATTTTTGCAATTTTTTGTCATGGTGTTTCGCTGTTTTAAGATTTTTGATTTGCTTCTAACTCCTGATGCCGATCACGGTGGGCACAATGGCCGTTATCATGCTGATCAGTTTGTTTTTACTGAGCTTAAAGGCGATCGGGTGGGTATCGAGCATGACTTTTGCAGGTAAGAGGCATGAGTTAATAGGTGCTCAAAGATGCGTTTTCTTTGTTATTTAACGAAGAAAATCTTTTGCGGCATAAAATGGAAGGGTTTATAAAAACCAAATCTTGTAAACAATGCCGTTTTACAGGATTGAAATCTTGTAAAATGGCATGATTTACAAGATTAGCATTTTAAAAGTGCTTATCTTTGCCTAAAAAAGAGCATGATTGAACGCATCCAGACCCAAAATATTCAACGCTGGTTAGCGGATAAGAAGGCGGTCATTGTGATCGGTCCACGGCAGGTAGGTAAAACTACGCTGGTGCGGCAAATCACTCAAAATGCCCCTAAATCCACGCTCTGGCTCACCGGTGATGACCCGGAAACGCGCAACCTTTTGAGCAATATCTCCCTGGCGCGGCTTCAATTGTTAATCCATCAACAGGACGTTGTCGTGATTGATGAAGCCCAAAGAATTGTAAATGCGGGCCTGATGCTGAAATTGATAACGGACCATTTTCCGCAGGTTCAACTTTTTGTAACGGGTTCCTCTTCGCTGGATATTGCTGCCCAAACTAAAGAAAACCTTACCGGGCGGAAACTTGAATACCCCTTATTTCCGATTTCTTTTGTAGAAATGTGCCGATACCACGGATACGCGACCGAACTGAGTTTGCTGGAACAGCGGATGTTGTATGGATATTATCCGGATGTGGTGCAGAACAATGATGCCCGCGCGCAAAGGATTCTGAATGAATTGAGTGATGGGTTAATGTACAAAGACCTGCTAAGCCTGGATCAAATCAAAAAACCAGCGCTTTTAGTCAAATTACTACAAGCCCTCGCCTTACAATTAGGGAGCGAGGTTAGTTACACCGAAGTCGCGCAACTTATTGGCGCCGACCCTGCAACCGTTGAAAAATACATTGATTTATTAGAACAATCATTTGTGCTTTTCAGATTGCCCGCTTTGAGCAGAAACGCGCGCAACGAGATCAAAAAAGGTAGAAAAATATACTTTTACGACAACGGTATCCGAAATGCGATCCTGAAAAACTTCGCACCACTTTCTTTACGCACCGATACAGGCGCATTATGGGAAAATTTCCTGCTTGCTGAGCGTTTAAAGCGCAATGTGTACTCCGAATATTTTTGCAATGCCTATTTTTGGCGAACCACCACCCAGCAAGAAATTGATTATATAGAAGAAGCCAATGGCATTTTACATGCCTTTGAATTCAAGTGGCAGGCCAAAAAGCCGGTTAAATTTCCTGCTGCGTTTCTGGATGCTTACCCGAATAGCGTGACGGCGGTTATTGACCGATCGAATTTTGAGTCCTTTGTGGGTTTGGAGCCTATTTAATATTTACAAAAAAAGTAACCCAACCTGCCAACAGGCAAGCGGGTTACTTGGGTAGTTTCAAGGGGGTGGTTCAGGGGTTGGTCCTGGGGTTCGGTTCAAAGGGGCTGGTTCAAAGGGGTTTGGTTCAATTGGGTTTGGTTCAATTGGGGTAGTTTCAAGGGGTTGGTTCAGGGGATTATTTTAAACAAAAACCTTTGGGAACATAATAACCGCGTCCCACTTGTACACTGCTTACAATGACCCGCTCGGTTCCGGCGATCCAAACATTGTACCCGCAAGGGCGTGTCAACCCGACGGTGGTGATGATGCGCCAGGTGCCGCTTTTACCATTGGCTGGTAATGTTCCCAATTGGTAACTGAGGCTGCTTACTGGATTGCCGTCTATTTCAACATCGTAGGTCGTGCCAGGCGTCAGGTAAATGGAAAGTCCACCAACATGCTCGTCTGTGAATCGATAGGTGCCTTCAATAACACCGCCTACAAAGAAATCGCCGCAATCGCCCGTACCATTGGTGATGACGATATCCACATCTGCTCCAACTTTATCTACCCGGAACACCGAGGCTGCTGCCGGGAAAATGGTGGTGCTTCCGTCGGTAATTTCGAGGCGGATGGTATGCAGGCCATGCTGACCCGGATAAAAATTGCCCAACAGATCGTCAATCACGTCATCGTGGTAAGGCATCCAGCCATTTACATCCGGGACAAGGTCCAAATCGACCAGACTGCCGTAGCGGCGTACTGTTTGGGTATCCAGCATGATCCGTGGCGCGCTCGCGGGTTCGGTAATAACAAGGCGGTATTGGAGGGCTGAGGTTCCAGGATTGATAATTTTGCCAGAAATACGGATTGTTCCGTCAAATGCGCACTCGAAAGCGCCGGAAAGCGATGCCGCACTGGTGGTGGTGGCAAGTCCTGTTAATTGGTTAATATCGTTGATGTCCATACCGCCAACGGTTCCGAGGAAAGGCTGGGTTTTGCCGGATACATATCCTTTGGGCAAGGGTTTGATTTCAACGGAGCACTCTTCCCAATCGCCCCAAGGCGCTACGTAGTTCGGATCAATCGGTGGTGGCGTGTTCCAGGATAGGATGGCCCGCACTTTTGCTTTTCCCATCGTACACCAAGGCTGGCGATAGGGATCGAGGTTTACCGGAACCGACACATCGTAGGTGAGGCCTACCCGGGCGCCGTTGATGTCGTGTACATCAATATCGGTAGTGCCCACATGTTGCCAGCCAGCACCAAAATCCATGTAAAAGGCCACATATTCCTTGCTTCCTGTCGAACAAAGGTCGCCGCTGTAGCCATTTTCGCGTTTAATGCGAATGGTACCATGCAAGCGGCTGCGATCGATATCGAGGCCAACGCAAGTAAGTTCCTCGTAACCCGTGTTGAACTTTTCTGATTCAATAAAGCCCAAAATTGCACCCAGGTTGAGGTTCAGGGCACCAATTTCCTGTTGTCCTTTGGCAAAATCGTATTTCGACGATAACAATTTCGAAACCGTCGGATAACCAAAGCGGTTTTCTTCCACTAGTTCGGCGTACTGCTTTTTCAGATCAAAAAAACTGGTTTGGGCCAATGGCTTCAAGGCGATTGATGGCGCAATAGGCTCCAACAGTTTTAAATCGTCCAGACTCAATTTCACTTCTTTTTTCAACAAGAAATCATCGAGCCAGCAAATCCAGCCAGTACGTGGCGCGATTTGAATGTGCGTTTCACGCCAATTACCCCATACCGGAATAAAATTTTCATCGCCTGCAGTCGGAACGCGATTCCAGCTCAGGATGGCGCGCACTTTGGGCAGCACCGGGGTTTTATCACAGCAGCTGCGCCGTTTTGGCTGAATGCCTACTTCTACACTGTAATACAAGTCTTCATCGAATGCCGGATCATGCACCACCACCGATGCCAGGCCTTCATCGGTCCATACTCCGGAATTGTCCCAATCCACAAAAAAACGTACAAACTCCACCGAACCACCGCTACAATAGCTGCCGCTGTAGCCGGTATTTTGTTTCACGCGGATGGTAGCATGGAGGGTTTGATTGTGGGGGTGGTAACCTACGCAGGTAAGCTCTTCGTAGCTGGTGTCGGCTTTTAAAGGGAAAACGGGCAATGGAAGATCAATGCCTTTTCCTTCGGCAAGGGTGCCAAAAAAATTGGGGTTTTCGAGCAAGTGCCGGTCAAAATTTTGTCGAAACTGATGCGTTTCCGACGAAAGGGCTTTTTTGGAAGCGTCTTTTTTCATTGGGGGGGAGATTTATGAAAAGGTTAAGGGATACATGGCAGGAGCCCTCCTAAACTGCCAGCGCTTTCGCTGGCAGTGTGCAAGGATTGTTTCATTTGGTGTATTAAAAGGTGGTTTGGGGGTAAAAACGGCGGGAGATTTTTAGGGGTTTAGTGTTTGATTTTGTTGGGTAAAAGAATGAGGCAATGGAACGTGTCAGGGATGAATCATCGTTGTTGATTAGAAAGTGTTTTGCCTTCAAAAAAAGTAAACAGACAATTGCATTTTTTTTAAAAAATAAAAAAAACGGTTTCTCTGTTTACATTTAGGAGGGGCAAAACACATATAAATAGAACATGTCAGGAATATGAACAAGAGCGAAATTTTACAAGCACTTAAGGCTGGGGGCGCTTTGCGGGAGGAAGCCTTGGCCACCTTATTTGTAGATGAAGCCATTCGGGAAAACATCCGGAACCGGCTCAAAAAATACAAAAAAAGGATCGATCAGTACATCCCGCCATCTGATCGCATCTTTGGTGGCCGTCGGGTAGACAATGCCGCTGACTTTTTTATGCTGGAGGCGGTTTTTAAACTGGACAAAAAACTGCGCGATGTTCGCCCAGAAAAGCAGTTTCGCGGCGAAACCTATTCCGAAATGGCTGGCTTTATCGTCCAAACCGCTGTTTTTTTATGCATCGGCGAATTGCGCAAACGCAGCAAGCAGGAAACCTCGGAATCCATTCCCGATGGTATGGCAGAATATTTCGAAACCGGTTTGCTGCATGCTGAAAAATATACCGTGTTACATGGCCTGCTCGACCAATTGGGCAAAGGCTGCAAAGAAATTTTGTTGATGTTTTATGGTGGTTACAAATATGAAGAAATCGCCAAAAACATGGGGTTTAAATCGGCCGATGGCGCCAAATCCCAAAAACACAGGTGTTATCAATCGTTGTTGACGCACCTGGAACGCAAACCCACCATTACCGAATTTTTAAAATAAACTAATCATGGAAAATTGGACAGCCGAACAAATTGAACGTTACCTCGACGGTGAAATGTCGCCGCCAGAACAAGCAACGTTCGAGGTGCAACTGAACCAAGACCCAGACCTTCAACACGCACTGGATAACCACCTGGAAGTAAGAGCCGCCATGGATGTACTCTTGCGCGAAAAAATGGCCGAAATTTATTGGGATACCCGGGAGTCTTCGATAAACGTATCTCAACAGCGTACTGCTCCAGAAACTTGGCTGCAAGTTTTATGGAAAAAACTGCGCACGTTTAGCATTTTTCCCGAATCTAAGCAGCCCCGTTTTGTATTATCTGGACTAGCAATGGCAACTTTTTGCTTGATAGCCTGGTTTGGGTTGGCGCGTTACACCCAAGCCAATTTAACGGACAGCGCCCTGTTGCAAGCCGCTTATGTGCCGCAAAATGCAGTTGGTACGCTGGGGGGGGAGTCTACCGGATTTGAGGCCGGGTTCAAGGCGTTTAATAAAAAGGACTATGCTGCTGCGATACCGATTTTTGAAGCGATTCCGGTGGGCGACCCGAAATACCCGGAAGCCGGATTTTACCTGGGCCATGCTTACCTGGCAACTGGAAAATATGAGGCTGCTATCGCCACTTTTGAACGGATCGTTGCTGTGCAGGATTCGCCTTTTGCCCAAAATGCCGCCTGGAACCAGGTTTTGGCGATGTTGGGTGCTGGAAAAACCAAGGATGCTGATTTTAATAAGCGGTTGCAGCAAATTGCAGAAAACCCGAAAAACGGCTATGCAAAAGACGCACAGGCGCTTCAGCACCAACTCCATCATTGGTTACGCCGCATTTTTCTGTAAAGGCACTTGCCGGTTTCTTTGCGTACGCACGAAAAACCAGCCCAGCAATAACCCCCCACTGATCGCCACAATCCACCAAACCCAATATGGCGTAGTTCCGATCTTGCGCATGTCGCCAACAGGGGTATAAGCAGCCCAAAAAAACGGATGCGCGCGCATGGGATCTTTCTGTGCAGTTAAGTATTCTGATTTTGCAGCATGCAGTGCGGACCTTTTATCCAGGTTTTTATCAGTTAATTGCTTATAAAAGTTGCGTAAAATTTCAGTGGTCGAACTTTGGTCTACCGCCCACAGGGTCATCACCACACTTTGAGCACCGCTGTAAAACATACCATAAGCCATACTAATGATGCCTTCGCCTTTTTTCATTTCGCCAATGCCCGTTTTGCAGGCACTCAACACCACCATGGCGGCATGTAAGCGCAAACGGTACAAATCGCGCAAGTAAAGCCGATTGGAATCGGGATTTTGTTGGTTTTGGCTAAACGCAAGAAAAGAATGGTACCCCGATTGCTGATCGACAACGCCATGTGTCGCAACGTGCACAAACTTAAAATTGGGCGCTAAGGCCATGAATCGTTGTTTGTTTGCATCCGCGCCAAGGAGCACCTTACCCTGACCAATGGCGTCGCGTACTGTTTGGGCCTCCGACTGGTTGTAAATGAGCGAATCCAACTGAACGCCTTGCCCCAAGGTATTCGAACTGCCATTATAATCTTTAAAAACAGGTGCCATGGCCAGTACCCCCTCGGTCGTAATTTGCTTTTTCTTGATTTCCAGCAACATGGCGATTGAATAAGCATAACTGATTTCGTGCGCTTGCATCAAGTATGGATGCGTTTTAAAGTCGCCAAAACCGGCGCTAACTGGCTGGACTAAAAGCGCATCAAAAGGGACATAAGCTAACACACCATCGGGAACCAGGATTATTTTTTTCGGCAAATTGGACGCAATAGGTTCAAAAACAGCCTGATACACCGACGAAGCCAATGCTGTGAATTGCTGAGCTTTTTCATTAAAATGGGCCGTATAATCTGGTCTGGAAAGGTTGCCGCCTTGAATACTTTCCGCAAGCGTGCTAACCATTTCCGCCAAAGGAAATGTCTTTTTTATTTCTTTGAATTGCAAATCCGTCTTTGAAAGCGTGAGGGCAAACACACTGCTATCACCCACAAAATATTCCAAAATCGCTTGCCCATCGGTAAGCAATTCGGACCGTACGGTTTCCACGGAAATGGCCGTGGGCGCGTACTTCAATTGGTAATAGTCGGGGTTGTTTTTTCGAAAGTCGGCAATTAAGTTTTGATAATCACTTTTAACTTTATTCCAGCGTGTGCGGAGTTCGCGCGTTATTGAATCGTTGTCTCTATTCAATTCGAGCTTATCTTCCAGGGTATTCAATTCGTATTTCAAACTCAATTCTTTGTCGAGCATGGCATCCGGAATACCGGCAATGTGGGTCGCATTGGCATTATGGAAGGCCTGTAACAACACAATGGATTTACTTTTTTCCATGATCGCAAATGCATCTGGTCCCGCCGTAGGGCCGATGCGCGCGGCGATATGCAAGGCTTTTTCAAACACAGAATAGCTTTCAGCCAGCAATCGATGTTTGTCGTCATCTGATTTGGTGGGGCTCGATTTCAGGGAGTCGATCACCGACACGGCGGCTTTCGCGGTGTTCCAGGCCATGGTCAGGTAGGCTTGATCGGTTCCTTTCTGAGCACTCAACAGAAGCAGCGCGTCCATTTTTTTAGCAAAAAGCGCGGGCAATGTCTGGCTGATAAAAGTGCGGTTAAAATGTTCGGGGTTTTGGGCGATATCGGTTGCTTCAAAATTATCGCATTGTGCAATAATGGCTTGCTGATATTGTGCGAGCCCATCTTGTATTTGCCCTTTTTGGACGTACAAGTCGCCTATGGAAGCGTATGTTTCGGCAGTTTTGTAGTGCTTTGTCCCAAAAATACGTTGTCGTGTTTCGAGTGCTTTCTGGAAGGCGATGCTGGCTTGGTTCGTGTCCTTTTGGGCTAAGTACACTTCCCCGAAACGTTGGTAGAGGTCTTCTGTCAGGACGCCCGTTTGTTCGGCTTGTTGCAGGGATTGGAGGGCCGATTTGAAATCCCCCATTTGCTGGTTTAATTTTGAAATGCCCAGCAGCGAGGTGGTAAATCCTTTTAAATTGCGCACAGCAAGCATCTGATCAGCATCTCCTTTTTTCACCAGTTGATCGTACAGCGATACGGCTGTTTGATAATGTGAAAGTGAACGTTTAAAATCCAGTTTTTGCAAAAAGAGATCTCCCAGGTATTTATTGGACAAAGCCTTCCGGCGAAATTGCTCGTTTAAGTCCTGAAATTGTTGCTGACAATCAATACCTTTTAAATAGTAAGCTTCTGCTTCTTCATAATTGCCTTCACTGCGCGCAATAGCGCCTAAATATTGATTCAAAGTTGCCAAATTGCGCCAATATCGGTCGTCATGTTGTGGTTGTCCGGGCATTTCCACCAAAAGCGACAAACAGGTCTCTTTTGCAGCGAGCCAGTTGCCAGATTCATAGTAATAAATGCCTTTTCTCAATTTGTTTTCGCGACGAAACGCTTCCCAGGCCGAAAGTTCCAAATCATTTTGATGGGTTGCTAAAAATGAATCTACGGCTGTTAAACTTTCACAGTATTCATTATAAAAGTCAAATTGGTCCGCGTAAGTTAGTTTCCAAACCAGAATGTTATAAGCTTCCAGCCATTGCTTTTGGCGGCTTTTTATGGTGAAACATTGATCTAAATGGGTGTTTATCCCATCCAAATCACGTTTTTCGATCAATTTTGGAATTATGTCCTCAAAAACGGAATTCACGAAAGCGTCTTCCTCCAATGGGCCAAATTGAAGTTGCGTGCTCAAAATTAAGCCCAAAATGATGTAACGTAGAGATTTAGGTAAAAAGGAAGTATTCATAAATAGGTTTTTAAATGATAGAAGCCGCTCATTTCTTCCATTGACCAAGGTGGTTATCAAAAGAAATGAGCGGCTGATAATGCTTAGGCTATTTTTGTGTCACGGGCACATCATTGCTGGATGCTCATTCCCAGTTTTGCGACATTTTTCAAATTTTCATCTTCCAATTGTAGCGTTGCATTTCCGATAGCCGACTCAGGGAGATTGAAGGATATTTTAATATTCGAGCCAATCGCTTGCTGGCTTGCTGAGCCAGGCAGGCTACTTGCTATTTCCTTTCCATCTTTGTCAAACACGAACGCTTTGATCGGAGTTCGGCTATAAATAACGACTGGCCTGCGCCAATTAATTCTAAACTCCCCACAACCTGAACAAGGTGGCGGCGGTGGAGGTGGTGTTGGAACCCCACCGGGGCCGGGGCCTCTTAAAATATCCAAAGCAGTTTGATTAGATTCTCGCACTCTAGAATTCTGTGCTATCGCGTCTCTAGTTTTAGTTGATTGCGTGTTCAGTTCCTTCGCGAGTAATGCATAATTGGCCTTGGGCTGCGACAGTTTGAGCGCAATACTTTCCACGCTCTTTTGCAAACTGTCTAAATTTGCATTCGTTTGGGCTTCTAGCGCATTCAAGAAGACCTGAGGCGCGAGTAAATATTGTTCGCGTGGTCTGGGTTTTTCAATTTGCGGCGCAATGAAATAATAAAGCGCCGCGCCAATCAACATAAAGACGAGGGCTTGAATGATGTTTTTCATGATATTGGTGGTTTAGTTATAGTGAAAATTCAAACGGAGGGCACCATTTAATTAGCACTATTGTATTCCAATAGGCGTAAAACGGTGCTGCACGGGTGCGAAGCAATGCGTAGTTCTGTGTTGGTGAAGGCGCTTAGAAGCAGGTAAATGCAATTCGGGAATAAAAAGATACAGATTAAATAAATTTGTAACTGGTTAGCAAGAATTTAGCGTATTAGAACAGAATGAAAAAAAGTTTAATTTTACGTTCTCAATGAGTTTACCGCAGGACATAGAAGGTTGCCATCATTTGATTAAAGAATTGTTGG
>Ga0247839_1001457_pt1 | contig 38948 bp, 37 predicted proteins | sample LaCruzMarch2015__6_FD_192405 | JGI IMG/M metagenome (GOLD analysis project Ga0247839, IMG submission 192405) | Freshwater microbial communities from meromictic Lake La Cruz, Castile-La Mancha, Spain - LaCruzMarch2015_16m | ecosystem: Environmental > Aquatic > Freshwater > Lake | place: Spain... | reverse complement strand
AATTTTATACAAACCAGAATCAAAGTTAGTGCTTACTAAAACTAATCCACCAGTAGCTAAAATAGTAGTTAATTTACTTGGCATAACCAAACCGCTTGCTTTCTTTTTCTGAAGAATTAAATGAACATCAACCATGTTCAAAAATTCATTGAATACTTCATCGGGTTGCAAAGGCAAAAAATGTATATTTTTAATTTTCTGTTTGTTAGCCAATTTTTTTAGTTTAGCTAAATTAGAACCAAAACCTGCAATAATAAACACAATATCTGTTTGATTTTTATAACTTCCAGCTACATACAAAATCAAATTCAAACCTTGCTTTTCGCCAATACTACCTGAGTATAAAACCAATTTTTGATTATCATTAAAACCCCATTTTGTTTTATTTTTCTTAGCTTTTTCAATTGGATAATATTTATTGCAATCAACCCAATTTGGAAAAAAACGAATGTCTCGGTTCGACTTTTGATGAAGTTTTTCGTTCATTTCTAAACTTATTGAGCTAATTTCATCCACGTGTTTAAAAATATACATTTCTAACTTACTAAAAATATTGAGTAACCAATTCGACTTAATCATTTTCAAGCTACTGGCAGCTTCTATTTGTAAATCTTGAACATGATAATTGATAAAACTACCTTTAAAAAATTTATAAAACAAAGCTGGAAGTCCTAAATGAAACGGTGGAGCAATGCAAAAAATGTAGTTGATTTTTTTCTTGAACAACAACATGAGAATTACAAAAAATGAGCTCAATAAAAAGCTTCCTTCGTGCAAAACCCTTTTAAAACCATTTACTTTTATTGGAACATACAACGGACAACGATAAATGGTAATTAAACCTTTATTCAAAACTTCTTTTTTGTAAAATAAACCTTTGTATGGTTTTTGAATTTCCCATTGAGGATAATATGGAAATCCAGTAATAACTGTACATTTTACATTTTTTGAAGCTAACCAATCTACCATATCGCCAGTATATTTTCCAATACCAGTAATTTCGGGATAAAAATTTATTCCATATACTAAAACTTCTTTGTTTTTCTCGTCTAGTTTCATTGAGTTAATTTTTTTATTTCAGTAAATACACTATTGAAATAAAATGCCTTTAAACTGGCATACTTTAAACCACTTAAACCATCAATAAAACCAAGCATAAGAAAGTAAGAACCCATGAAAAAAATTGTACCTGAATAAGGAGTTTTTAAAATACTATACTTAATCTTTTGTGCTTTAGAAAAAGTTTTTTTCTCCTTTTTTTCAGCAATCATTTTAACAAATCTTTTGGCTTCCCATTTGGCATATTCAACGTGTTTAGCTTTCCAGTTTGGGTGATCAAAATTTACTAAATGTTCAATTTTTTCATTAATTATTCCCAAAGTTCCATCTATAATAGGGTGCTCATGAATTTCCATGTCTAAATTACTCCAATTATCCTCTTCTATTTTTTCATACAAACCTTTTTTGGTTTGAAAAAGGGCTAATTTTTTTAACGGATATCCAGCTTTTAATCTATAATCATTCATATAAATTGAATAGTTTAGCCAAAAACCTGAGTGAGTAGTGTTTTCAATAATTTGATGCAACTTGTTTTTAAATTCTGTAGTTAATATTTCATCAGCATCTAAAAATAAAACCCATTTTGTTTTAGGTGTATGGTTCAATAAATACCAATTTCGTTTTTTAGGATATTTTCCATCCCATTTTATTTGAAACACATTTGCTCCTAATTCTCTTGCTATTTCAACAGTATTATCGTTGCTGAAAGAATCAATAATATCAATTTGCTTTGCAAAATTCTTTCCAATATTTTTTATACAAGCAGCAATTTGATGTGCTTCGTTTTTTACTGGAATTGCTATTGTTAAGTCTAACATTTAAATGTAATAATTAAACGGTTTGAAATTTTCTTTCTTTAATAGGAACACAAGGAAAACCACTGCAAATATGCCAAGCAGGTAAGTTTTTGGAAACTACAGAACGTGCGCTAACCACACAACCATCATTAATAATAACTCCTGCATGAATAAAAACTTCGGCTGCTACCCAAACATTATTTCCAATAAAAATTGGTTTTGTAATTAGTTTAAATCCATTGTCATTATAATCGTGTGAGCCTGTACAAATATGGCTTCCTTGTGAAATAACCGAGTTTTGTCCAACAAAAATTTTGTCTTGAGAATATAAATTTACACCGCTAGCAATTCCGCAATAATCAGCTAATTCAATGTTCCAAGGTGCCCATATTTTTGCACCACCATATACATGTACACCTTTTCCAATTTTAGCTCCAAAAAATCTTAAAATAAATCTTCGCCATGCATGAAAAGGATTTGGAGAATACCTAAATAATAATTGGTAAACAATATTCCACAAAAGCCTTTTAAATCTGTTTGTCAAGCTAAATGAAGCCCCAATTCTTGTATTTGTATTTACACTACTCATATCCAAACTTGAGGAAATATTTTCCTGAAAATTGCTCTAATAATGTAACTCAACTTTTTGTTTGACGATTGATAATTTACATCCCAATGAGCGCCAACTCCAACTGGATTTATGTTAAAAGGAAACCTAAGTAAGATAGAATTTGTTGCTTGTTTTTTATTTAGCAAATAAAATAACAACGTTTCAAAATGACTTATTTTTAAATTGATCATGATTTCCTTCTTTGCCAATAAATTATTTTTATACCACTTAATATTGAAAATAAATAAATTACTCAATACATAGTTTTTATGCCAAATAAAAAAATTAAAATGTCTTGAATCAGCAATGAATACTTGGGTATTCAATATTTTTTGGGTTAGCAAAGATATTTTCGGAAAGTAAACTCTACCCGTTGATTTTATTATATAATCGTTATCTTTAAGTAAAGAAATCTGATTGATAACATTATCAATTAATTCCAATTCACTATAGCCATAATGCAAACCATTTGGAACTTCGCTAGCCAAGGTTTGAAAAATATGATATTTTCTATTGAAAATGTTTTCTGTTAAAAATACTTGTTCAATTTCTGTTAAATTGTAACCTGAGTTTTCGGCAAAAATTACTGTTGTCATTTTTTCATCTTTATGATGAAGCCACATTTTTAAAGCTTCTTTATAGTCACCTAATCGAACAAATGAATCATTTCGTTGCACCATATTTTTAAACTGAGTTGGCTCAATACAAGCAGTTAATAATAACACAAATTTTATTTTATTGTTGCTCATACTTGTTTTCAAAAAGTGCTTTCAACCTACTGGCATATTTATTTGGTTGATATAATTGAAGGTAAGTGTTTTTTGCATTTACACACATTGTATGATATTCGCTAGCTGACAAATTATTGAATTTCAGTATTGTTTCTACTAATTTAACTTCTGAATCATTTTCGGAAAAACCAGCATTATTTGAAACTATTTCTCTCCAAATATTAACTTGTTTTGAGAGTAATACTGGAACTCCCATTCCCAAAGCTTCAGCAACTGATATTCCAAAATTTTCTTGATGACTCCATAAAATCATTGCTTTTGCATTAGATATTAATTGCCATTTTTCTGTACCATAAACCATGTTTAACAATTCAATTTTGTATTTTAAAACTCCATTACATTTAACCAAGTTTTGAATAAATTTTCCATATTCATTATTTAAACCAGGCCCTGCTATTATGAGTTTTGGTAAATTTATTTCATTCCTTAAAAGTAAGTTTTTGTATGCATTTATAATGGTATCTATTCCTTTTTTTGAATCATATCGCCCTAAAAACAAATAATATTCTTCTGGTGTTTTTTGTTTAAAATCCTCCATTGGAATGTCAACCCCATAACCTAAGTTCAAGGTTTGCATAGGTTTATAATTCGAAAATGTTTTGGAAGCAATTTCCATTTCGCCCTGAGAAGTGAATATAATACCGTTTGCATTATTTAAATTTTTGCATTCAATAAAATGCCAATAAAAAAAATTACGAATAGATTTTAAAAACCTGTTCTTATCCTTTTGAAAAAATGAATCGAGCATTCCATGAGGATAAATAAAATGTTTGATTTTTAAATTTGTGTTTTCCTTTTTAAGGTTTTTTATAGCTTTTGAAACAGCATAACTATGATAAATCCAAATTCCATGAACAAAAACAACATCGTATTTTTCTAAATTATTTATTAGCCATTCATAAAGCTTTGAATTGTATTGCCAACTTGTTTTGTTTTCTGCTAAAGCTATGATTTTAAAATTACTATTTTTAACAAAATGCGCTTCAGAATTATCAAAACATACAATTGTTGTTTCAATGTTAAGTGCTGTAAGGTATGGAGTTATATAATTAATTCCGTTGGGTGGTCCACCAGTTTTTGGATCCATACTAGCAATTACTCGTAAAAGTTTTAGGTTGTTCATTTAATAAACAAAACCTGTTTTTCTGCTAAAATACAATGCTGAATTATTAATTGGTTTTATAGGTATTGCAGGCACACCACCATATAAATAAAAGTTATTTTGATGTACTTTATTTAAAAGCGATTTTGCACCTAAAACTGAATATGATGGTAAAATTGCCCCCCCTAAAATTACAACATTTGTTCCAACAAAACAGTAATCACCAATTAAAATGGGTAAACTATCCTGCCTATTCATCTCAATATTAATCGAATGGGTTAAAAATTGTGAATGGTATCCTGCAATTGTAGTAAAGTTTCCAATACAAATTTGATTAGTGCAATCTAAATGATGTTGTTTTGTAATAGCCGATTCTTGACCAATAATTAATTCAGGGTTTCGGGTATTTTGATGTGAAAAATGTTTGCTATTTTTGTTTAAGCTAAATCCTGTAATCCAATTACTTCTACCAATTTTTGCGCCACTCATCAAATGGATTTTATTAAGGTTTATAGCTACATTTAAATGTCCAATTTTACTATTTTCTTCCATAATTAAATTTTTGGGGAAAATCCAAGAAAAACCAATTTGTGCTGTTTTATGAAGTTTATAACCAAAGAAAAGGTTCAATAAAATTCTTTTTAAAAACCAAGGAAATAAAACCAATAAAAGTTTGAAAATATTCTTCATTTATAAAATGGATTTATAAAAACCAATATAGTTTTCAATCATTTGTTTTGCGGAAAATTGTTGCGCATTTTCAATTCCAAACTGAACTAATTTTTCCTTGAGAATTGTATTTTTTAGTAATAAAAATTGTTCAGAAAACTCAATTGCATTAGCTGGATTTGCAGTTAGAACGCCTTTTCCTCCTATTTGCGACAATGGTTTAATATTGGAACAAATAACAGGAGCACCACAAATTTGTGCTTCAATAACGGGCCAACCAAATCCTTCGGAAAATGAAGGAAAAACAAAAGTATCACAAGTATTATAAAGTAAGTTTAGCAATTCATGGTTGGGTTTTTCTATAAAAAAAATTCTTTTTAATAAATTCAATTGTGAAGCTAAACTGAAGATTTCCTCGCTTGGTTTTTGCCCTGCAAAACAAATAATGCCGGTGTAATTATCTTTTAATTCATACAACATATTTAATAGTAATTTTCTGTTTTTTCGTTCCAAATTTGAACCAACATGTAATAAGAAATGAGAAGAAGGGAAATTAGTATATTTTGATTTTAATTGATCAATTTCTTGTAAGGATAATTTGTTGAAATTTGCATTTAATCCATTGAGAATTGTTCTATAATTTTCAGGAAATAATTGGAAAGCTATTTCTCTAAATTGCTTAAAAGTATTGTCAGAAACAAAAGCAATACGAATGTTTTTTGAAAGATTTTTTAAAATATTATTTTGTAGCTTTTTACCAAATCCACTTGATTTACAGTAAGCATCATTGAATCCTAAGGCACCTCTAATAGCCAAAACATCATGGCACGTTATAATTAGCTTTTTTTTAGGAAAAAGTGGAACGTATACTGCATTAGAATGATCACATATATGATACACTATTTTAGCTTTTTGAAACTTATTGATTAATAATTTTATTGCAAAAACTATGGGAGTAATAATGAATTTATCAAAATAAGCAAACCACTTTCCAAATCCTGAATTAGTATTGCTGAAAAAATATCCTAATAATGTAATTGGAGTCCAAATTTTATATTCAATTTTGTTTTGCAGTAAACCAATTGCTAAAATATTCAAAAACCTATCCATGCTTTCTTGGTTTTGTTTTGAATAGTTACCAACTAAAACAATTTTATACATTTTCATTCATTATTTCATTAGTATCATCCGATTTAAATGAAGCAATTAACAAACCACTTACTAAAACACAAAATCCTTGTGAAGTAGGTTGAGACCAGCCACCTTGAGGCAAAACAAACAAGGTAAATGATAAAATAATCCAAGGTAAAATATCATTTCTTTGTAAGTAGTTCCACGACCAAGATGACAATTTAAAAGTCATCATAACTCTTATAAATATCATTCCTAATCCTAAAACAGGACCTAACTCTCCAATTAATCTTCCCCATTCGCCTTCTGAAATCAAGAATGACCTTTTACTAGTTAATATATTACTACCCACATTTGTTCCATAACCCAAACCATAGCCTAAAAATGGTTGATTGGTACTTGAACTTAAAGCATTAATTAAACCTCCCAAATACCTGTCTAAAAATACAGATTCAATTCCGCCTTCTGCTGTATTTGCTCTTTCTAGTCTAGTTGAGAATGCCTCAACACCAATTGAAAACAAATCGAATAAACTTAAAAGTAAAGCAATGACTGAAAAGCCTAAAATAATTGTAATTCCTTTATTGTTTGAATTTTTCAAAACATTTATGCCAAAAAAAGTAAACGCAAAACTTATAATTATTTGAAAAAACAAACTCCTACTAATTGAAAATGGAACAGCTGATAAAAGTGCAATTGTTGCAATAAATAATATTATCCTATTTATTTTTGAAGTATCAATCCAAAAATAAAAAACAAATATTGCTACTAAACTAAAAAAAGAAGAAATTCCACTTGTAAATGAAAATGTTCCTGGTGGTCTTAAATATCCCATTGCTCCGCTAAATCCACCACCAATAGAATCACCAATTCCTCTGTTAATCCAGGCAGTTTGAGGGCTAAAAAATTGTACTCCAATTAAAATAGCCATTGGAATTGAAATGTATAAAATTGATTTACCCATTTTTATTACATCATTTTTATCAAATACTTTCCCAATTAAAAAAATCATTGGAAAGTGAATGAGAAAAATTCTTGCTCCATAAACTGCTACTAATAAATTTCCATGACCACTAAACATGGTTGCAATAAAACTGATGATAACAATTACAATAGCGTAAAATAAATACCTATTAAAAAACACAACACGGTTAAAACTTGCAGAAAAAAACAAATACAAAACCAATGGATCTCTGATTAATAACAAAGGATTTGCTAGCTGTGGTAGTACCCATTTGCGCAGCGCTCCTTCAAAAATTAATAGTAAAAAATATAACCAAACACCATTTTTAAGTACTTTAAACTCTTCTGCTTTCTTGTTAATGTCCATAAAAAATTAGCCAATAATTGCCTTAGGTCTTTTATCGGTAATTGGTTTTTCAAAATATTTATAAACCATTGCTGATATAAAAATAGTTAATATCAAACCTAAAATTTTGGATGCTAAATTTCCTAAACTATTGATTCTAAAACTTGAAGTTAAATAATAAGAAAAAAACAAAACAGGAATATGACTTAAATAGATAGAATACGACCATAAACTTATGTTTTGAATTGATTTTTTGAGCCAATTTGCTTGAATAAATTTCATTTCAAACTTTTCAATTATTGGAATAATTAATGAAAAAGATAAAGGAGCAAGCATCAAATAAAGTTGTTGACTTCTAATTTCATTGTACAAAATATTTGAAAAATGAACTTGTTTTATACAAAAAATCAATATCAAACTACCTGCAATAAACAAATAATTAAAAACTTTAGAATTGCCATGTATTAATTTAGTAATAAAAACAACGAAAACTCCAAACACAATTGCATCTAACCTAGCCAAAGTAATGCCTCGCAAAGAATGACCTACATTTTGTTCAATTAAATACAATCGAATAAAAACAGAACTTATAATAAATATTGATATACATAAAAGGTAAGTTGTTTTTGGGGGAAGCTTTAAAAAAGAAAGCAATAAAAGCAGTAACGGAAATAATAAATAAAACCATTCTTCAATGCATAAACTCCACGAAACACTGTAAAAACCTTCCTCTCTTGAAGTAATGTTTTGAAGAAACAATAATGATTTTAAAATTGTAATTTCATTAGTTATTTGACTACTTCTTAACCATTGAAAAACTATCATTACAACTAAAAAAAGCCAGTAGTTTGGAATGGTTCTCCACCATCTTCTTTTCCAAAAATTAAGCATTAATTTAAAAGAATATTTGATACTTGAATTATAATTTTTCCAAATAATTTTTCCAATTAAATAACCACTCAATGCAAAAAAAAGTTCAACTCCCCAAAAACCTATTGATTCAAATATTTTGGCAAAATGAGCTAACAACACTAAACTTATGGCTAAAGATCTTAAAACATCTAAACCCAAACTTCTTTTTTCTAACACGTTTCTATTTTCGATTTTACAAATCCAGCTATTTCCAAAGCATATTTTGACCAAGGCCTTTCCATTGCAGTAACTTTTGCATTGAGTTTAATTTGCTCTAATTGTTCAGGACTATCAATTATGTTTTCAATAATTTGAGCAATGGCATTTAAATTTCCTGGTTCTACCAACCAACCATTTTTACCATTTTCTATAAAGTCTTTACCAGCTGTGTTATAAGTAGTAATTACTGGTGTTCCCTGCGACATAGCCTCACTTATAACCATTCCAAAACCTTCAAACAATGAAGGTAAAAGCAACACATCGTGTTGTTGCATTTGGTTTAATATTTCATGGTGAGGTAACGAAGAAATCCAAGTGTATTTTTGTAAATTTTTATCTAATTCTTCACATTGGTTCGAGGTTTTATTCCCAATTAAAGTTAACGAAACATGTTTACCAAATAAATTAGCTACATCAAAAACTTCAGCAATTCCTTTGCGTTGTGTTAATCCGCCAACATACAATATTTTCAAAGGTTTACTAGAGCACTTTTTTGAAATTATATTGTTATTTACTGTTGGAAATCCATAAGGAATTACTTCAATATTGTTGAGTTTATTGGGATAAAAATTTAAAGATTCTTTTGTAAAAGTACTTGCTACAATTACATGGTTTGCAAGTTCCAATTCTTCGTCTTTCCTTGCTAATTTTCCTGCCGAATTCAACAATCCAGTTAAAGTGTTTGCATATAAAGGTTGTCTTTCTTTTTCTTTTTCCAAAATATCGATTCCCCTTCGCCAATAGCCAATTGATAGGTCATAGAAATTGGTTAATCCATTTTGCTTTGCAATAGAAAACGATTTCAAAGCAGCATCTTCGTATGCATAAACAGCCTTTGCGCCCAATAAAATTTGTAGGCTTATTTTTTCACTAACCCATTTATCATGGTTTGAATAAATTGCATCAACACTAAATTTCCCAAATTCATGTTTTACCAAATCTTTAAAACCAAATTTCATAGCTATTTGGCGAATCATTTCATAAGTAGGATTGGTGTGCGTATAAGGTTTTATATTATTGTCAAACAAACGTTTTCTAAATTCAGAAAATTGATTATTACCTCCAATTTTATATAAAAAATCATTTTCAAAACAAGCCAAACTTGTGTAAAATGATTGAAGCATTTGTGCATTTAAAAAACCAGAAGTTGCATATCGCACAAATTGATTTGCAGTTGGATGTGATAAAATAATCATGATAAATTTTCTTATAAAACCTTTGTCCAGTTTTGTTTAATAACTGCTGAAGCGTATGTTTTATTATAAACTGCTATTTGTTTGATAGCTATATTTGGTAATGAAATTAAATTTTTAGTGAACAATTTTAGGTGTTCAACTAACTCATCAAAATTTATATTTTGTGGTAATAAATAATTTAAATTATAGTCAATACTTAATTCATTTATACCGCCTGTTTTTGAAGATATCCAAGGTAAACCAGCACTCATAACTTCCAATAAACTAATTGGTAAACCTTCAGGATGTGTTGAATATAAAATAAATGCATCAATGTTATTCAATGCAGTTGTAAGCTCTTCTTTGTTTTTAAACGAACCTTTGTATTTCACATTTGGAAAAGATTTAAAAAAAGACGCAGGATACAAACTTCCTTCACCCCATATTATAAATTCAATATGTTTAAATACTGCTAAATTAGATAATTCACAAATAGCTTCTACCCCTTTTTCTTTAATTAACCTTCCAATGTATGCAATTTTTATTTTTTCAGGATTGATTAGTTTGTTTTCTATAACAATTGCTCTAGAAAAACACGGAATTGAAATTACTTTTCGTGATAAAGCTTCACTCATCAGTTTTGCATTGTAATTAGCACAAGCCACAATTGTGTTGGCTTTTAAAAGTGTTTTTTTATAACTATTTGTCCATGTATTTCTGTCTTGTATTTCTCCTGAAGTATGGTGGTGATGAACCCAATTTTTAACCAAAAAAAGAATTTTTCTAATATAAAAAATACTATTTCCTTGACCATTGCTATACAAAGTATCAAAGTTTTTAAAATTTAAAATTGGCAAAAGTAACAATAACATTAAATACCTAATAATGATATTTTTATTACTAAAAATCCAAACATTTTCACATACTTCGTTATAAAATTGATGTGTTTGTATATTTGCTTTTGAATTTAAAACTAAAATAGAAACAGATAATTCTTTATTGTTTTGAAACTGTAAACAAAATTCTTTTAAATGGCTTTCAATTCCTCCTGTTTCAAGTATTTGTGTTACAAAAACAAGTACTTTTTTTTTACCCAATTAAATATTCCTTTCCAAAAACACGCTCGAAAGTTTGCTTAAAAAAACCAATTTTATAAACTGTTTTTAAACCAAAAGAAGTAAAATTTGAGATTATTATATAAAGCTTAAACTTATTATAAAGATTTAAATTACTTTTATTTGTAAAAGGATTTTTATTTGATTTTACGGCTAAATTAACCAAATTAGAAAGTTTGTTTTTTATTTTACCTGACTTTTTTAGGTTTATTTCAGCATTTGGCAATTCAGTTAAATTCAATAAATCATCGTATGAAATAATTGAAATTAAGTTATTCATTACACTTAACCTTGGGTCGGCAGGATTTGGATGAATAAGTATAACAGGAACTCCCATTCCAATGCAAGGCAAAGCACAATGAATTTTGGTAGTTAATACCAGTTTTGCACCATTATATCTTTCAATTAACTGCTTTGCAAATTCAATATTATCTGAAACATACGATTCAAAATCAGACATTCGGCTTAAAGGATCATGAGATATTTTTGTAAAACCATTTGGAAAAAAATCCAATATTTTTTTTTCAATATTTTTTGGAATTGGATGATCAATATTATCTACCCAAATTATTTCATCTTTTAAATTTTCACCTAAATTTCTGTTTTTAAAAGTCAATGTTAAACAACTTGAGTAATATGCTGGAACACCAAAACCACGTAATAACCACAATGTTTTGATATCTCTACAACCAATTGGCGCATTTAATTTAAAGTGATCTCTTACGTTTTTAATTTTCAGAAAATCAGATTTTGCAATATGAACTGATATATAAAACGGTGTAATATTTGGAGGAGGAGGAAACTTATCAAATTCATGCTGATACCAACCATTTCCAATTAAAAAACCTGGTTCGTTAGCTACTAAACTTAACATTTCTCGATCAACAGGAATTGCATCGTTTGGTAGAAACTGTTGTGCAGCCAAACCTTGAAGTACATCTCCTAAATTATTTCTTCTTAAACCTTCAATTTGGTAATAATATTTCACTTTTTAGTATGTAATTTATTGTTTATAATAGAAATAAATTTTTTAGCAATCATCATTTGAAGGCTGTTTGTTTTTAGTTTTGTTGGTAAAATATTTAACGAACTTGAGGCAAACAGCAATTGGTTAGTAAAACCATTTAGAGGTTCTTCCGAATAAAAATTTTCAGGTTTATCTCCTCGTAACAAAACAGGTAAACCATGTTCGAGCATGGCTAGGGTTGAACCACTTTTACCAAAAAATTTATAATCAGCTCTCGAAACACCAATGTCAGCATTTAATATTGTCTCCGAAACTTGCTCTGCACTTCTTTCTCCAATATAGTTAAGTGCATACCTGCCTAGTATATTTTTTATTTGTAAAAAAGCAGCTTCTTTGCAAATTCCATTGTTTCCAATTACATTGAATTTTACATTTAATTTGTGATCTATTGAGTAATTTTTTATCCAGTTTAATTGACCAATAAAATCAGTAATATTTGGCGAAAAACTACCTAAAAAAACAATGTTCAACTCGTTTTTTTGTTTAGTTAAATTAATGTAATCAATTGGTTTTATATTTCCAAACAAAGGCAACAACTCAGCCTTAAAATGTTTTAGTTTTGATATATAAAATGGAATAGAAGTAGTTATAAAATTTGGCTTTAAATGTTTAATTATAAATAACAAACAAAATTTTTGTAATTTACCTAGCACGTATTTTTTTATGCTATTAGTATTGTTAAAATCAATCCAAAGTTCATGAAACATAATATGTAATGGGAATGGTTTTATTCCACTCAAAACTTTCAATAAATTAAAAGGCAATCCTTTACTTTGAAATGCAAACGAAACAAATTGTAAACTTACTAAATCGGGTTGAAATTTTTGAGCATATTCTGCAATAATAATTTTCTTTTTTATAATTGATAAATCGCTAGATATCCTAATTCTTAAACCTGAAGATTCTTTTACATCTTCCGTTTTCATTGTTATACTTTTGTAATCATTAATAGAAATAATTGCAATTTGATGTCCTAGTTTTTCTAAGCAATCAGTTAAATTTAAAACATAATCAGCTACACCATTTTTCTTTGCTTCTAAAGAGCCCAATAAAAATAAAATTTTCATCTATTTGCGTTCTAATATTTTTATAGCTGGCGAACCAGCCCAAATTTCGTAAGCTGGAATTGATTTGGTAACCACTGAACCAGCTGCAATTACTGCTCCTTTGTGTATTTCTACTCCTTTTAAAATTATTGCATTTGCTCCTATCCAAACATCTTCATTTATTGTTATGGAATGTTCAACTCCATGTTGTTTATTTATTAATTCTTGTTTACTAAAACCATGGTCGTGGTCAATAAATTTTACGCCAGAAGCAATCAAGCAATTGCTTTTTATTATAATTGATTTTCTAATGTTGAACTCAATATTACTACCTAAAAACACATCGTTTTCAATGAAAATATTTGATCCATTTTTCCAAATACCATCAAATTTAAATTGAATATTTTTTTCAAGTTTACAATTTTCACCAATTCTAACCTGATGAGGCCACGTTACTTGAATAGTAGGAATATTTGTTCCTTTACCTATTTTCATTCCTTGTAATCGGTAAAAATACTTTCTAAAAAATCCAAAGAATTTATTGAACCATTTTATTCTAATCAAAAAAAATATTCGTTGTAAAGTTTTATTCATTAGATAAATAGCATGTTTAAATTGAATTGATACAATTCTTTAAAGTTTGAAAAAAAATGCATATAAATTTCTTCAATATATATATATTCAAGATTTTGTCTATTTCTAATTGTAAATTTTTCTGTAAAATATAGTTGTGGTTTTAGTCTTACAAATAAATTTTTATAAGCTTGCATTCTTCTACAAGAATGAATAACAATAATTTTGATAACAAATACAAAAGAACTTTTTATTTAAACTCTTATACTAAAATCTATGAATTTTATTCAATTTAAGAATAACGCATACAAAATAAATTTAATTCGATAAAAAAATCTTTTCTAATTGCAAAATTGAATAACCACAATTTATTTCCAAAAAAAATAATTGATGACACTTTATAATATTTTTTTTATATTTTTATTAATCGTTTTACATTCAAACTCAAAACTCTAATTTTCCAATATTGTCTTTAAATATTGTTTTACCTAATCTTGTTTAGGTGTTAAATAATAAATAAATATTAGCAATTCATTTATTATTTTGAAAGCTGCATATTTTCTAATACTCGTATAACCTTTTTTAGGCCTGTTTACAAAGTTAATAATTAAATATTAATTTATTTAGTTAAAAATCATTTAAGTAACAATTTCTCTATTTTCATTGGTTAAATTTGATGTTATGTTTTATCTAAGACCTGAATTAAAAACTCAAATAATTATAGATATGAAAAATAACTGAAAAAAAAGCCAAAGCATGAATATATTTCAATCAATGTTTTTACAAATTTATTCATTCAATTTCTTGATCCACTATTTTATCATTCAAAATATATTTATTTCCATAATGTTGAACTTCAAAATAGCCAAGACTATTGGGATGAGGTGATAAAAATTGAAAATTTTCATATAAACAAAAAGTCGCAGCCGATTCTAAAATTCCAAAGGCAACAACCTGATTTTTCCACTTATTACCAGATTTAATCCAGATATAAAGTTGTTCTTTACTTAAACAATAAAAGCCTGAATGTGGATTTTGATAAACGCATAAACTAACGTTATCAAATAAATCAACCTTCAAATAGTCAGCGTAATTAAAAATTGTCTGCTTGTCAATTCTGACAGTTGTTTGATCTAAATAGTGTTTAACTCCTTTGAAATATTCAAACCTATGTGGCTGCAATAAAAAATGTTTATAAGGTGACAAAGCATTAAACTTTTTTATTTTCTCTAAAAACCAAGAATCAGATAATAAAATATCATCCTCTAAAAATATAAAATAATCAAACTCATCTTTTGCAGATTCGAAAATGTTGTAAGCATCAAACTCAACGTACATTGGGTCTAACTGAGATGAAAACAAAATTTCAACTTTATCTATAAGATACTGTGGTAATTTTCTATGTAAAGTAAATTTTTCTTTTGTTAGTATTATAATTTCATGATTTATAAGGGCCATAGATTTTTCCAATGATTCTAAACATGCTAATAACCTAAAAAGTTTATCTTCTAATGCAATTTCTGCATCAGGAACCATATGAACAATAACTATTAAAACTTTGTCATTCTTTATTACTGGTCTAAATTTTTTTCCGGATTTTTCTATTGTACGAAATCTTTTTTGGAATATTTTAATTTGAAAAAAAAGCTTAATCATAGAAATCCAAGCAAAAAAATGATATAATATTTTCATATTACTTTTTTTTAAATAAGAAATAAATGGCAAAATACAACTGAGACAATGTAAAAAGTTCACGTTTTATAATTCCATTGAAATTATACTTGTAAGCGTTTGTAAAAATTTCTTTATTAAAATGAAGAAAAGACCTTAGGAAATATAAACTATAATTATGCATTTTAGTTTCAGGGTGCTTTCTTATATAATGTTTCAACGACTTAAATCTTTTAAAAGCCATTTCAACCATTTTATCTTGAATTCTCCATGGATGAGTTACAAAAGCATTAGGAAGGAAAATAGATTTAATGTTTTTTTTTGTTAGGCGATAATTTAAATCTACGTCTTCCATCGCAGGATAAGGATATCCTTCATCAAAACCGTTTAATTCATCAAAAAAGACATTTTTCTTTATCATAAAATTACAAGACCATAAATGTCCGCCAGTTTTATTAACTGGGCATTCTTCTAAAAAACTTCTCTGTGGTCTATCTTCTATAATTGATCCTTCAAAAACTTGTATGGCAGTATAGATATTTATAGCACTAATGTACTCATTTAGTATATTTCTATCAGGTATACAATCATCATCAATAAATAAAAGCCATTCATTTTGTGCAATTGAAGCTGCAAAATTCCTATTAGTTGCAGGACCATTTTTAGGCCCGTCTATAAACTTAACAATCGAAAAGTTTTTCTTGAGGCTAATAATTTCACTATTTTCTTCAAAATCATTTGAAACAATTATTTCAATATCATTAGTAATATTTTGTTCAATGATTTGTTTATTTATTTCCATCAAGCAAATTTCCAATGACTTTACCCTATTAAATGTTGGAATGATTATACTAATTAATCCCATTATTGAATTTGCTTATAAAATTTACTGTTTATTAGTATAGTTATTTTTGAAGGTAAGTAGGAATAAAATAATAACAAAAATGCCTTTAGATTGTAATTTATTTTAATAGATATTTTAAGAAATGAAAAAGCTTCTTTGTTTTTTCCGAAAAAAATATAATCCTTTCCAATATCATAGTATAGTTTTGATTTTCTTTCTAACAATAAATTTTTATACTCAGGAAACCAATTTAAGGCCTCATTTAATATATGAATTTTAGGTGTACTTTTATTAATTGATTTTTTTTGTGTTTCCATTTTCTCATGAATTCTATAGTATGAAAGTCTTTCAGAAACATACCAAGCATTCACATTTTCTTTTGCCAATATATAAGAAATACATAAATCATACGAACCACCCATATCAAAATTAAATTTGCTTAAATCAATACAAGATTTTCTAATTATTGAAGACATAGCAATTGGTAAACCGTTGTATACTAATACTAATTTTCTTAAATCGTTAACTATTCCATTTTTCAGATTCATTCGTCCATGTTTTTGACAAATTGTTTCAGTTAAGTTTTTAATTATGTTTCCATTTTGGTCAACAATCCAATGATCAGAAAAAATAATATCTATATGATTATGTTTTGTTAAAATAGTTACAAGTTTTTCAAGAAACATAGGATCTCTATAATCATCGTCATTCAAAATGGATATATATTTCCCATTACAAATTGAAATAGCGTTTTTGATATTGAGTGCAACACCAAGTGTTTTTATATTTCCAATATATTTAATTTTATTATTTTCAAAACTTTGACAAATTGTTTGAATATTTTTTGAATTTGAATCGTCAGCAATAATTATTTCAAAGTTTGGGTAAGTTTGATTTAAAATTGACTCAACACTTTGACTCAAAAACTCAGTCCGCTCAAAAACAGTAAGTATAATCGAAACCAAAGTCATTACAATTTAAATAATGTTTTTTTTAATACACCCAAAAATTTACGGTTTTCTAGTGCAATAAAATTTGTTTTGAAAATTAATAGAATAAGCATTGAAAAATTTGGTTTGATTTTTTTTTGATAAATATTATTTAAAACCAAATAGATAAACCTATTTGAGAAAAAAATCTTAAAATCAACTTCACTTAAATCCTTTAAGTACAAAAAAGCAATTTCTAAAGCTTCTTTTTTCATTTTTGAACTTTGACCTACAGTTTTTGTTGAATCATTTATTCTAAAAAATGCATTGATTTTTGGATACTTATAAATGGTAGGATTATATAGCGAAATTCTGCAATACCAATCCAAATCCATGCAATAATGAAGGTTTACGTTTAAAATATTGAGATTATTTTTTAGCAAAAAAATTCTTTTTATAAACACACTTTGAGAAGGAATAATATATTTCGCACTATAGTAAAATTGAATCAATGAAACTAAATTTAATTTGTTTTTATTTGAGCAATTCGGTTTGCTATTTTTCACATCACTTCCAACCATTACATCTCCATAAATAAAGTCTTTGTCATAACTATTTCTATTTGAAAAAACTTCATTGAAAGCATTTGGCAAATAAGTATCATCAGAGTTTAAATAAGCTACGTAATCGCCTGTTGAAACTTGTAAACCTTTATTTATAGCATCGGCTTGTCCAGCATCTTTTTCACTTATCCAATAAGTTATTTTGTCTTCATATTTTTTGATAATTTCTAAAGAATTATCTGTACTTCCACCATCAATTATTATTATTTCAAAATTCTTATATTTTTGATTAATAACTGAACAAATGGTTTCTTCTATAAAATTTCCGTAGTTATAATTGGGTATAATTATAGATAGTTTTGGTAAAGTATTTATTTTACTTTTTTGCATTTATCCTATTTGTAATGCTGATTCAACATTGTCATTCAAATAAAAATTTTTAGTAAAAGTAGTGCAATCCATTAACACCTTTTTCAACTTAAAAGTTATCAAATTATTTTGAGAAAGTAGCAATTCTAATTTTTGTCCTCTAAAATCAACGGGCTCTCCACCCCAAGTTGTTACATCATTTAAAATCTTTAATAAATCGGGAGAAATATGGTTAATATTTGGTTTCTTTCTGTACTTTTTTTCGTCAATAGATTTACATTTTATCAATGGTTTCCCTACTTTATGCTTTTTGCTATTTATAGGGCAATCCATAAAATGTTTCTTTGTCCAATCCTCATCTTTTGTAAATATTTCAATAATCGATTTTTGGTCTAAACCATATAAATCACTTTTGGTTTGAAAATAAAAATCATTGAAGTTTAAATTTGAAATAGTACTGATTTTTGATGGCCTATAACCACTTAAACCTGCTAAAATGGTAGTAATTGGAAAAATATGGTTTTTGTTTGTTCTTAAAGTTTGAATATAAAAATTGGGTTCTTCTATAAAATAATGGGTTGCTCTAATTTCCATTTCATTAGGAACAGAATCTAAATCTCTGCATAAAACTATTTCTGAAAGCTTATCAAAAACAGGTTTATACCGCCACAAAGTTGGCTCCGTGTTTTGATAACTATACGATAAAAATTTTAACTTTAAAGCTTCAAATTTTTCAGAAAGTTTTTCAAGCATTTCAAAAAGGGGGTGTTTTATAATTTCTTCAGGCAAATAATCCAGATAGCTGCATTTGGATAAACCATTAAATTTACTGCAATTAATGCTGGAATATTATACCAATATCGAGTTTCAGAAATATATGGATCCCAAATTCTCACATCTTCATGAAGTTTTTTTGGTGTAAATAAACTATAACTAATTATTACTCTTTCCATTCAATATTTTGTGTAATATATTTATTTTGAACCTAATAAATTGATTGTGAAATTTTTTCATAAATAATTGCTTTTTCCTGTATAAAATTACTTTTCTAATTTCTGAGTAACTTAGTTTTGTATCAATTTTAGCTATTTCAATTTGGTTTGCAATTGGATAATTGGAAGTGCTTTTTTTATCCTTGTGGTTTCCACTACCATCGTTTCCAATATTAATTGTAAGCGATTTTGTAGGATATAAATTTATTGAGTTATTTATAAACAATGAAGCGTACCACCTAATTGCCCAAGAATCGTTTTTTGAAGCAATCTTATCTTCTAGCATTTCTTTAAAATAGTAACTATTTTCTAAATCAAATTTTTTCCAACTGAAATTATTATTTATTTCATTCCATAGTTTTTCAGCATTTGGTTCAAAAATCTCCCAACGGTTTTTCCATGTAGCCCACCCCCAACAACCTACAGCAAAATCAAAATAAGTATTTACTTTTTTATTAAATTTAATTGGAAACTGAAAACCTTGAATGGAAGCCACATTCAGGCTGTTCTCATACATCAATAAAGCCTCGTTCATATAATTCAAAAAACCTTTTGAAACTACTATATCATCTTCTAAAACAATCACTTTTTGGTGTTTATTTAATACAGTTGATATGCCATTTATTACATTATTTGCCAATCCCCAATTGTTTTCTCTTTCAATTAATTCAAATGACTGAAAGTTATTTTGGAAAGAATTTACAATACCTTTAACAACTTCAATATTGTGTTTTTCAATGGAATCATTTTCGTTTTTAGCACCATCAGCAAAAACATATAAAGTAGTATGTTTAGATTCTTTGTTTTGAACCAAAGATTCTAATACTTTCTTTGTATGATTAGGTCGTTTGTAAACAAAAAGAACAATTGGTGCTAAATTATTTTCCTTCATCTAATTGATAGAAAACTGTGTTTATTGTTTTTGCAACAACTGAATAATTCATATTTTTCATAAATATATATATTTCAGATTGCTGATAATCTTCAATATTCTTAAATTTTAAATCCTCAACTAAAACTAATTTTGGTTTATACTTTTCCCAATTATTCGACTTTAAAACGTTTATATCATTGCCTTCAGTATCTATCGATAAGAAGTCTATTTCTTGATTTTCTAATAATTGAGTATCTAATATTTCCGAAAGTTTTAAAGTTTTTAACTTTAGCTCTTTAATAATTTTATACACATTCTTGCTATTTCTACTTTTGGCTTCTTCAGAGTTTAAAGTATTCAATGCAGGTTCATTAAATATATAAAAAGTTTCTTCCGAATTATTATTTGAAATTGCAGCTTGTAAATTAATATCTCGAGGTCTCAATTTTTCAAATTCATTCATACTATCTGGCATTGCATCAACATTTATCCCTTTCCAACCTCGTTTGTAAAAAATTAATGTATTCGAGAATTTAACAGGATGATGAGCACCAATATCTACATAAAATCCGCTTTTTTTATACTTAAGAAGTTTATCAATTATTAAATCTTCGCCTTCTTGAGCATAAGAATTATTTCTATGAATATTTTCAACCAAAAGAATGGTTTTTTTTAGTTTTTCAGGAATTAAACTCAACAATAAACGGGTAGTAAATTTCAAACTAAAATCCTCCTCCAATTGGTAATAATGGTTGAATAGTTTTGGGTTTAAACTTAAATTGTTTAAAAAAAATACTTGTAGTCCAAGTGTAATCGTTTATTGGCCCAAATCCACTAAAATCTATTTGAGTAAATCCATTGTTTCTAAGCTTTAAACAATTTTGATAATCTCTATCAGAATTATCATAAATGAACATTCCATCATGTTTTAAATAATTAAACGCATTTCCTAAACATTCACCTCTTAATATTCCATCTATAATAATAATGTCGAACTCTGTTTTAAAATCAAAAATTTTTAAAGCATATTGGTCTTCATTAGCAAAAAATATTTGATGGTTTTTATTTGTATTTCCTTCTTGCGCTTTAAACCAATCTATGTTATGTTCAATTGAAATTATTGAATTACACCTTGCAGAAAAATACTTAGATGAATTTCCTGAACCCCATTCAAAAACATTGGAACTACTAAAATTCAATTGACCTAAAAATTCAATAGCAGGATAAGTAAACCAAGGAATTGCTTCACCATTTTTATTTACTGCGTTCTTAGTTTCTTTCGACAATTGATGTCCATATTCTTCATTCAATAATTTCAATTTAGGATCGTAAACCTCAGTTGAAATGATTGACTTTATTATTTTTTTTATCTTCAAAATTTTTAATTATAAGTACTGAAAATCAGTGTAAATATTACCTTGCCCTGTTGGTAATGTGTGTACTAATTCACCATAGTATTTGTCACTTTCTATCATTATAGGAAAGGCATCTATAATCCAATCGTGAACATTGCCATTTGATGAAATAAAAACAGTGAAAAAGTATTTTCCCATTACCAATGGCAATTTATTGATGTGTATTTTTTGACTCCAATTCCCATTAGGAAATGGATTTAGATTTTGACCAGAAACTTTGTTACTAATTAATGTAATTCGAGTTCCAAATTGATCACTTATTCCCAACGAAATTTCTAAATGGTGGTTTAAATTGAATTGAATAGATGCTAGTTCTATTTCAATGATTAAATCCATTCCAACATAAAAATTATTGGTAAATTGATTTGTTTTAGCATCAATAAAATGAACGCTTATTACTTTAACTTTTCCATCGCCTTTTCTATCTGTTCTTTCATTTAATGGAATAAATATTTCATTGTTTTGTAAATATTTACTTATCATTTCCGGTACTGCTCCAAACCCTTGCATTTTTCCTTTATTTAGTAACAATGCTTTAGAGCATAAACTTTGAATAGACTGCATATTATGGCTAACAAAAAGTACCGTTCGGCCTTGTCCTTTGCTAATACTGCCCATTTTACCCAAACACTTTTTTTGAAAATCAGCATCGCCAACTGCTAAAACTTCATCTACAATCAATATTTCAGATTCCAAATGAGCTGCTACAGCAAAAGCAAGCCTCACATACATGCCTGAAGAATATCTTTTTACAGGGGTATCAATATATTTCTCAACTCCACTAAAATCAACTATTTCATCAAAATTTCTTTTAATTTCATGCTTTTTCATTCCTAAAATAGCTCCATTCAAAAAAATATTTTCTCTACCTGATAATTCAGGATGAAATCCTGTTCCTACTTCCAATAAACTGGCAACTCTGCCATTACCTTTTATAATCCCTTTTGTTGGTGTAGTAACTCTACTCAATATTTTTAACAAGGTACTTTTACCTGCACCATTTTTACCAATTATTCCTAATGCTTCGCCTTGTTTAAGTTCAAAACTTATGTTATTTAAACTCCAAACTATTTCGTTTTTGTTTAATATAACTTCATCCGATTTTTTGCTAAACCACTTGGCAAACTTACTTTCAATATCTCTGGAAAGCGTACCTGAACTTATGTTCCCAATTAAATAAGATTTTGAAATATTTTCTACTTTTATAGCAAAATCACTCATAATTTAAATAGTATCTATAAAATCTTTTTCTACTTTATTAAACAAAATTATTCCAACAAAAAAAACAATAATGGTAACTATTGATGTGTAAATAAGTGCTTTAAATGAAAACTGTCCTTGTCCTAAAAATGAATAACGAAAGGTTTCTAAAATGGTTGTCATTGGATTTAAGGCTATCCAAAACTGCAAGTTTTTGGGTGCCGCTGATAAAGGATAAGCTACAGAGGTACTATACATTAATAATTGAACTCCGAAATTTACTAACAAAGCTAAGTCTCTATATTTGGTTGTAAGCGATGAGATAATTAAACCAATTCCTTGTCCTAATGCTGCCATAAGAATTAACAAATATGGAAAAAATAAAATGGTTATATTTACTTGTGGTTTAAAGCCATTAAACGAGTAAATGATAAGAATAATCACAAACAAAAACTGTTGGATAAAAAACCTTACCATACTCGAAAAAACAATGCTCATAGGTAGTATAATTCTAGGAAAATATACTTTACTAAACAAGTTTGCATTGTCTCTAAAAACAGTCGAATTTTTTAAAATGCATTCAGCAAAATAATTCCAACATATAATTCCTGGTAAATAAAACAAAGGTTTTGGTAAATTATTGGTAGAAATGTTTCCAATTTTACCAAAAACAAAAGAGAAAACAAACATGGTAAGCAAAGGTTGAATAAAAAACCAAAGAGGACCAAGAACAGTTTGTTTATAAAATGCTACAAAATCTCTTCTTATCAATAAATAAAACAAATCTTTGTATGCTAAAGCACTTTCAATATCCATGTTAAACCATGAATTTTTCGACTTTATTATCCAATCGTGTTGAGTAGTTTTTGGCATTTACTTTTTAGTAAAAAACTTTTTGTAAAAAGGAATACTTTTTTCTGTTTCTTCTTCAGTATATGAATTCCCATAACCATAATTATATCCGTAACCATAACCATAGCCATAACCGTATCCATAATTGTAATTATAAATACCTACACCTCGTTTTTTCAAACCATTGTATATTAAGTTAATGTTGTGTAATTCATTTATTGTATAATATTTTTGAATCATTTGTAAAAAATACTTGAGTGTAAAATTATGCCTAATTACATACAAACACAAATTAGAATATTTATCTAAAAGTTTAGCATCTGTAACCAATCCTATTGGAGGTGAATCTATAATTATGTAATCAAATTTTTGCTTTAACTTGTTAATTAATTTGTCTAATTTCCCATTCAAAATAAGTTCTGTAGGATTAGGAGGAACTACTCCAGCCGGAATAACAAACAAACCTTCACAATTTGGAACTTCTAATATAATTTCTTCTAAATCAATTTTATTTAACAAATAATTGGTAATTCCAGGCTCCCTTTGCACATTTAACAAATTACTAATTTTGGGTTTCCTTAAATCAAGCTCCATAATAGCCACTTTTTGTCCCGATATAGCTAAACTACTTGCCAAATTTACTGACAAAAAGCTTTTACCTTCGCCCGAAATAGATGAAGTAAACAGCACAACTTTACAACCTTCCACTTTTTGTAATTTATTTTGAACAGAAGTTCTTAACGATCTTAGTTGCTCAGCTATAATTGATCGATTGTTTAAGTTAATTGCAATGGGGTTTTTGCTTTCGTTGAAATTAATTTCAGCAATCACTTCAGCCGATGTTTCATCTTCAATTTGACTTCTAAAAATTATCTTATTATTCAAGTCTTCTTTTACAAAAATATAAACCAAAACTACAATAATTGACAAGGAAATAGCTATTAAATAAACTGTTAAAGGAATTGGTTTTATTGGTACATTGCTAGCTTGTGCATTATCTAAAATTATACCATCAGAAATGGTTGCAGCATAAGAAAGTTCGGCTTCTTCCTTGGTTTGAAGTAAAAAAGTAAATATATTGTTTTTTATAGTTTGTTGCCTATTTAAATCCAATAACTCTTGCTCAAAAAAGGGAATTTTAAATAACTCAACTTTTGCTTTTTCAAGTTCATTGTTTAATGTTTTTTCTTTTATAGCTAAATTATTATTGATGGTTTTTATGTTTTCGTTGATATCAACTTTAGTTCTATTTATTCTAGTGTTTACAACTTGAATTGATTGTGTATTCTGACTACCTTTAATTTCAAGTCTATTTTTTTCAGATTCAAGTTCAATCAATTTGCTCAATAAATTTAACAATATTGGATCAGAAATTTCACTTGTTGCTGGAACTAAACCTGACGTACTACTTTTGTTTTCTATGTAATTTTGAACCGAAAGTAGAATTTCTTTTTGAATTTGAACATTTGTCAAATTCTTATTTATTTCGTTTGTAAGTGTTAAAAACGATGAACCAACACTTGTTAAATCTGTAATACCATTTTTCGATTTAAATGCTTCAATTTCCGACTCAATTAACTTCAAATCATTATTTATAAGTTGTATTCTTCCATTTATAAACTTAATAGTATTTACTGCTTTTTGGTTTTTATTTTCAACAACTACCTCATTGTAAACCTTTATAATCGTATTTAATATTTTTTCAGATCTGGCCGAAACTGGATCAACAAATTTCAACAAAATTGTACTTGCTTCTTTTGAGTTTGGTATAACTTTAAGTCTGCTTACTATTTGGTTCGAAGTGCTTTTTACAGTGTGTATATTAAAATAAAACAAACTTTTTTTATCCAAATTTTCTTGTTTGTTATTGATATGGAAAATCAATTTTCCGTATGGAGTTTTAACTAAAGTATCTAACTCATATTTCTTTTCATTTACAACTAAATAATTAGTGTTTTTGTTATAATAAAATTCAATTTTCTCATTGCATTCTTTTAGTAATTCTGGTTCACTTGAAGATATAGTAACAGGAGAATTATTATATGACAATACATCTCTGAATTTACCTTTAAAATATATTGGAATATTTAGATTTAACTCATTGACAACTTTATTGATTACCTTGCTTGATTTAATTAATTCAATCTCATTTTCTACAGAAGTATTATCCTCTAAATTTACCAATTCATCTAAAACTTTAGCTTCTACTTTCGATGATTGTTGGTTCTTTAATAAAATTTGTGCTGTTGCTTCAAATACTGGAGTTTGAAATTTTAAAAATAACCAACCACAGATTATTGATACAATAAATGATATAATAAATAAAGGCCAAAAAGGTACAAACCTATATATTATGTTAATTAATATATTACCTGTTTTCTTTTCTTCAAAAGGTTTATTCTGTTGTTTTATCATTACTTCTAAATTATCTAGTAAAACCCATTATTAATATTACTAGTGTTAAAACTCCAGTTGTAAATCCTAAAATTGATCTACTCTGACTTGCGTTAAATGCTTTTATTCCGTTTGGTTCTATATATATTATGTCTCTGTTTTTTAAATTATAATAATAAGGTTCAAATGTTACCGAATCGTTAAGACTAAATCGTTTAAAAGTTCTTACTCCATTCTGTTCTCTTATCAATAATATATTTTTTCGTTTTGCAAAAACTGTTAAATCACCTGCTAGTCCAAGTAGTTCTGGTAAAGTTATTTGTTCATCAATAATATTTACCAATCCTGGCTTATTAACTTCGCCTAATATTGTTACATGAAAATTTGTTATTTTTACAGTAGCCAAAGGGTTATTAGCTATTTTTTTATCAACCAATAGGTTTTCAATTATATTTTTTAAACTCGCTTTGGTCTCACCAAAAGCTTTTATTTTACCAATAAAAGGAAAATCTATCATTCCTTGATTATCAATTTTATAAGTACCATTTAAGTTTATTGTATTTATTTGAACCTGTGTTTGTTCATCTAAATTTCCTAATTGAATTTGAAGTATATCACTATTCTCAATTAAGTTTGAATCATTGAAGTTTTGAATTTTAGATTCGCTATTGTTTTTTAAATGCTGAAAACTAGCTATTTCCTTGTTACTAAAACACGAAGAAAAGAAGAAAAGCATAAATAAAATGATAAAGTAGTGTAATCCAAAATTGAGTTTTTTCATAAGTATATTATAAAGCTTCGCCATGTCAATCACAGATTGTAATTGAATAATTGGCATTTAAAAATAAAAAATAGAAGTTTTGATTAGCTTTATTTTGAACAAATTAATCAGCCGCGAAAATGACTTTTATAAAATGGAGTTGTGTTAATTGAATGTAATTAAATGTTGTTTTTAGTGTTAATTAGAAGTTACTAAATTGATAAGTATTATCAAAACAGACTAAATTACAGTTTTTATTAACTGGAACTAGAAATAAATAGCTAAATAAAAAGGTTTTCCAAAAGTTAGTATTTTAAAGGCAATATTTTTCTCCAATTAGTAAAATAAAGAGTAATGAGTATTGGATTATTTTTCGCAATAAAAAATCCAACAAACTAAAAAACTGATTTTTGAATCTAAAAAAAATAACTACTTGTTTATATTAATGCTTTTACTATAATTGCACAAAGAAAAAAGAAATATAGCTTTACAACAAACTACAAACACACTTTTTTCATCTTATTGTTGCAAACTTTGCAACTCCAAAAAAAAATCAAGAAAATTTACTGTAAATTACTTTACATTACTACATGTACGAAAAAACTACTTTGAACGAAATGAATGATTCAGAACTAAAGCAATTAGCTGAATTGATGAAAATTTCTAACATTGCTGACCTTAGCAAAGAACAATTAATTATTAATATTGCTGAAAAAAGTGCAATAGACTCAACCAAAATTGAGCCTATTGCTTTAAAACGTAAACCAAGGATAAAAAAAGAAAAAGAAATTCCTGAAATAATAAAAGAAACACTAAAATCTGAAATTTCTGAATTTGTAAATGTTAGCAAAGAACCAATTATTGAATCAGAAATTGAGCAAGTAAATGAAACAATAATTCCTTCTGCTAATCTCAATAAAATAAAACAAGAGCACCCAATAAGACCTCAAAACGATATAAAGGAAAAGCATTTTAAAAACAAAACTGAAGCTCCAAATGGTAACACAAGAAATCGTTTTGAGAAAAATATTTTACCAAAAGAAAATACGGTTGAAAATATTGGTAACGCTGAAAACAACAATAATAATTTTGTTAATAACCAAGTTGAACCAACAAATATCGTAATTAAAGAAGAAGAAAAATCAAATAATACAGAAAATAATTTACCTAGAGAAATTAGACCACCTAACAAATGGGATAAAAGCAGGAACGATAGACAAAATTTTAGGGAAAAAGAAAAACAAGAATATATAGAATTAGATGGGATTGTAAACTGTGAAGGCGTTTTAGAAACAATGGTTGATGGCTATGGTTTCCTTCGCTCAAGCGATTATAATTACATGTCGAGTCCCGATGATGTGTATGTTTCTCCATCGCAAATAAAACTGTTTGGTTTAAAAACTGGTGATACAGTTAAAGGAACTATTCGCCCTCCAAAAGAAGGTGAAAAATATTTTGCTTTGATAAAAGTAGAATCTATTAATGGTAGAATTCCAGCCGAAGTTAGAGATAGAGTTGCTTTTGAACATTTAACTCCTCTTTTCCCCGATGAACGCTTGCATTTAGCTGATAATGCTTCAACCTATTCAACCAGAATTATTGATATTTTAGCGCCAATTGGTAAAGGTCAACGTGGATTAATTGTAGCACAACCAAAAACAGGTAAAACTATTTTATTAAAAGACATCGCAAACGCCATTGCCAAAAATCATCCTGAAGTATATTTATTGGTTTTACTAATTGATGAACGTCCTGAGGAGGTAACAGACATGCAACGTAGTGTTAGAGCAGAAGTGGTTGCAAGTACTTTTGATGAGCCTGCAGATAAACATGTTAAATTGGCAAATATGGTTTTGGAAAAAGCAAAACGTATGGTAGAATGTGGCCACGATGTAGTTATTTTATTAGACTCAATTACGCGTATGGCTCGTGCTTTTAATACGGTTGCTCCTTCATCAGGAAAGGTACTTTCAGGAGGAGTGGAAGCAAATGCTTTACACAAACCAAAACGTTTTTTTGGTGCTGCCCGCAAAATAGAAAACGGAGGATCATTAACCATTATTGCTACTGCTTTAATTGATACTGGTTCGAAAATGGATGAAGTAATTTTTGAAGAATTTAAAGGTACAGGAAACATGGAGTTACAGTTAGACAGAAAACTAGCTAACAAACGCATTTATCCTGCAATCGACATTGTTTCATCAAGCACACGTAGAGATGATTTATTATTAGACAAAACTACTATTCAACGTCTTTGGGTGCTACGCAATCACATTGCTGATATGAATGCCGAAGAAGCAATGAACGTAGTGTTGAATCACATGAAAAACACTAAAACAAACGAAGAGTTTTTAGCAACAATGAATAGCTAATAGTATTTAGTTTATATAAAATCCGTTTCGACAAGCTCAACGACCACGGACATTGAGCTTGTCGAAATGATATTTACAAAACAAAAAAAGGCGATTTGAAATTTCAAATCGCCTTTTTGTTTATTTAATCGGACTATCTTTTTCTTTTGCAATAGTATTATAAACCAATTGATCCAAAATTCTTGGAACAAACTTTTGAAGTATAAAACTTAGTTTACCTTGAGTAGTTAAAACTTGATGTGCTTTTTTATTGATAATCATTTTTAAAATGTAATCCGCCACCGTTTCTGCAGGCATTAATTTACTTTCATCAAACGGACTTTCAGCTTGACTTTTGGCATCTTTGTTCAAAGCTGAATTTCTAATATTGGAAGCAGTATAACCTGGGCAAATTACACCTACATGCAGTCCTGTTTTTAAGTTTTCAATTCTTAACGATTCAAAAAAACCTTCCATAGCAAACTTGCTTGCGCTGTAACCAGTTCGGCCAGGTAAACCTTTAAAACCAGCCACCGAGCTCACTCCTATTACACTTCCTTTTTCTTGTAATAAATAAGGTAATGCATATTTGGTACAATAAACGGTTCCCCAAAAGTTAATATCCATTACTTGTTTTAAAACCAATAAATCTAATTCGGAAAACAATGCACGCATACTAATTCCAGCATTATTTATCAATATGTGAATAGTTTTAAATCGTTGAATAGTTTGTTCAATTAATTGCTGACAATCGGCTTCCAAACTCACATCACATTGAACCAATAATGCTTCGGCACCTAATGCTTCGCAATGTTGTTTTACATGATTTAATTTATCAATATTGCGAGCAGCTATAACAACCTTTACACCTTGTTGGGCAAATGCATAAGCACAAGCCTCACCTATTCCTGATGATGCTCCTGTGATGATAACTACTTTTTTTTTCAAATTTTTGTTAATTGGCAATAGACAATAAGCAATAAGCAAAAGGCAAAAATGAACTGTTCAATCTTATTTCACAAATCTCATCTCACAAATCAAATATCACAAATCTTAAATCACAAATCTTAAATCAAATGTTATTTCCAAATAATTGGTGTTCCTACCGCAGCAATTTCAGGAAAATCAGGTTCAATTCCGTCTAATGCTTCTTCAATGGCATCTTCTAAATATGCTTGAGTAACCATGTTTTCATTTTCCCAAGCATCGTCAATTGCACCTTTGTAAACCAATTCGCGTTTTGAATTAAATAAAAATACTTCTGGATTTAATTGAGCACCGAACTTTTTTGCCAATTCTTGTGTTTCGTCTTTTAAATACAGGAAATGTAATTTGTCTAAACCAAAACGATAAGCAGCTTTGGTCATGTGTTCCAAACTATCTTCAGGCGATTTAACTACATCATTGCTATTAATTCCAACTATTCCTAAATTATCATCTTCATAACGTTCAAACAAATCAATGATTCTTTTACTGTAAGCTTGCGATTGAACTGAGGTATCGCAAGTAAATATTACTACCAAAGCATATTTGTCGGCAAAGGCATAACTTGAATGCATTTTATTGTCGTAACCTATTAGGTTAAATTCGGGTAACTTATCTCCTATTTGTAACATATTATTATAATTTATTATTGAATAATTATTGTAAATTTTATTTTGCAAGTAGCAATTCGAAACCGCTATTAACGGTTCAATGATAAGAAAATTACTTACAATTTTTCTAACCAAAAATTCAACATTTTGTTGTATAAATGAAAACGTGTTTTACCACCGCTAATTCCGTGGTTTTTATTAGGATAAAACTCTGAATCATAATTCACATTTTTCTTAATCATGGCATCCAGCATTTCCACTGTGTTTTGAAAATGTACATTATCATCAGCCGTTCCATGAATTATTAAGTAATTTCCTTTTATTTTCTCTACATGATTAATGGGCGAATTATCATCGTAATTCTTGCCATTTTCTTGTGGCGTACGCATGTAACGTTCAGTGTAAATATTATCGTAATAACGCCAGTTAGTTACAGGTGCTACTGCAATGGCTGATTTAAAAACATTAGCTCCTTTGCTAATGGCCAAGCTAGCCATGTAACCACCAAAACTCCAACCCCAAAAACCAATTCTTGCTGTATCTACATAGCTTAATTTACCTAATAATTTAGCTAAAAACATTTGATCTTCAATTTCATACTTGCCTAAATTCAAATAAGTACATTTTTTAAATGCTTCGCCTTTAAAACCTGTTCCTCTTCCATCTGCACAAAAAATGATATAACCTTTGTTGGCCAACACTTGATAAAAATAATAGTTTGAACCCATCCATCTATCAACTGCCAATTGATGTCCTGGACCGTTGTAAGCATACATAATAACTGGATATTTTTTAGTAGAATCAAAGTTTTCGGGTTTTATAATAAAAGCATTTAAATCATCACCACCTTCGTTTTTTATACTTATAAATTGCGCTTTTGAAACAATGTAACTTCCCAATTTACTGGTTAACTTTTCATTGTTTTCCAATACGCGTAAAGTTGCACCAGCAGCATTATTAATAGTATAAATTGGAGGTGTATTGATGTTACTATAAGTATTTAAAAAATACGACAAACTGCTGTTAAATGTTGGGCTGTTCCAACCATGATTTGGTGTTAAATTCTTTTTGTTTTTACCATTCAAGCCAATGCTATAAACAAAACGTTCAGCCGATAAATTCTTGCTTGTTTTTCCTTCTAAAAACTCAGGACTTGAGTAAAATATAGTTTTTGTTTTTTCATCAATACCATAAAAACCATCCACATCAAAATTACCATTGGTAATTTGTTTTACCAATTTACCTTTCAAATCGTATTGATACAAATGGTTATAACCATTGCGTTCACTGGTGATGACAAAGGTTTTATTGTCGGCTAAAAAAGTTAAATTATCCGTAATGTCTACATAAAATTTATTCTCTTCTGTATAAATTACATTCGATTTTCCTGTGGTGGTATTGGCCAATAAAATTTCTAATTTATTTTGCAACCTGTTCAAACGTTGAATAGCCAAAGTATTATTGTCTTTGGTAAATTGCATTCTAGGAATATAAATATCTGCTTCTTTTCCTATTTCCATTTCTGCATTTAACTCAGAACGCAAATCGTAAACCAGAATACAAATGGTTGAATTTGCTTCACCTGCTTTTGGGTATTTAAACATTGTAGTGCTTGGATATAATTTACCAAACATGGTCATTTCAAACTCCTTTACTTTACTTTCATCAAAACGATAAAAAGCAATTTTGTCACTACTCGGACTCCAAGTAAAACCTTTCCAAATGGCAAATTCTTCTTCGTAAACCCAATCAGTGGCACCATTAATAATATTGTTCACTTTACCATCGGTGGTAATGGTTTCTTCTTTTTTTACAAACAAATCATAGTAAAATAAATTATTGTCTTTTACATACGCTATTTTATTTCCATCGGGCGAAAAAGTAGCATTCATAACTTTGAATGGAATTGGTTGAAACAATTGTTTCTTTTTTACATCGTACACAAAAATATTTGATTGAGTTGAATGACGGTATAAACTTTCGGTATTGCTGGTAAATAATATCTTGTTTTCGTCAGCACTGAATTCAAAATCATTGAAGGCCAAAATGCCATTGTCAAAAATCAAATCACTGTGTTTAATAATAGTATCAATCAAATTACCTGAGCTAAATTCATAACGTAATATATTCGCATCATTGTCCATATTACAGTAATAGCGACTATCGTTCAATGAAGTAAAACCACTAACTCCAGCCATTTGAAAAGTTCCTTTGGAATAAATATCTTCCAATGTAATTGGTTTTTTATTTTGTGCTTGTAATGAAATGGTAATTATCAATAAAGTAAAAATACTGATTGCAAAACGTGTTTTGAAGGTAAATAATTGTTTCATTTTATTCTGATAATGGTTTAAAAAATTGATACTAAATTGGTTTCCCATTTACAAACAATTGTTTTTTAAATGGTATAAAAAGTGTTTTTAGTATCAATTATGTTTGCTGCAAATAAACACAAGCATTTTATAAATCCTATATCCTTTTGTGTAATTATCATCAGGATTCAATGGATTGAAAACTTATTCAATAAAAAACATGAAAAAACTAGCATTATTAACATTCGCATTTATTACGTTAAATGGTTTTGCACAAAACAACAATCCACAAGTTTCAAGAAAAACAATAGCAGTAACTGGAACTGCTGAAATGGAAATAGTTCCCGATGAAATTTATGTGTCAATTTCTTTACAGGAATACAAAGAAGGAAGTAATAAAATAGTGATTGAAACTTTAGAAAAATCCATGCGAGAAGCCATGAATACAATGAAAATAGATGCTAAAAATTTAAGTGTAGAAGGCAGTTATGGATACAGAAATTATATTCCTAAAAAACACAAGCAAAAAGAATTTTTCTTGAGTAAAACCTACCAATTAAAAATGTCGGATTTGACCAAGTATAATGAATTAATTGATAGGCTAAATGATGAAGGAATTAGCCAAGTAAGCATTAGTAGAACCAGTCATAGTAAAATGGAAGAGTTTAAGAAACAAATGAAGATAAATGCCATCAAAGCAGCTAAAGAAAAAGCTGGTTATTTGTTATTGGCTATTAACGAACAATTGGGCGAAGCTTTAGAAGTAAATGAACAACCTAACAATGAATATTTTCCAATGTATCGAAATAACAGAATGGAAAGCATGAAAGTAATGGGTACTGCTGATGCCATTTCTAATTGGGCAGAACCTGCAATAGAAATGCAACAAATAAAAATTACTAGTACAATAAGCATAGTTTTTGAAATAAAGTAATTTGGTAAAAAAATATGTAATAAAAATGCTGAATAGTTAGATTTAACTATTCAGCATTTTTATTGATGGTAATATTAGTTGGAATCGGACCTTCTATTCCATTTTTGTTAAATGCAATCAATAAATCTTCTTGCACTTGGTAATATGCATTCCAATAATTAGCCGGTGTTGTATAAGGAAAAACTGCAAATGTAATCATGCTATTTGCAGTATTAGTTACGTTAAAACTTGGTGCAGGTTCTGGTAACACATATTGATTCGACAACATGGTTTCTATGGCTACATTTCGTGCAAATTCAATATTGGTATGTAACGCTAAAGCCATGTTTATTTCTACTCGTAAATTACCGTGTTTGCTAAAATTGATGATGGTACTATTCGATACCAAACCATTTGCCAAAATAATTGTTCTATTATCAACGGTAAGAACAATTGTATTAAATATTTGAATTTCTTGAACCCATCCTTTTTGCCCGCTCGATTCTATTAAATCGCCAACTTTAAATGGCTTAAACACCAAAATTAAAACACCACCTGCAAAATTTGATAAAGAACCTTGCAACGCTAAACCTACAGCCAATCCTAAAGCTCCAATAATAGCTACAAACGAAGTGGTTTCAATGCCTAACATACCAGCAACGGTAATTAACAACAATACTTTTATGCCACCATTAACCAAACTGCCTAAGAACATTTGTAACGAAAGGTCAATATTGCGTTTTTTAAACCCTTTGTACATGAGTTTACCAGCCAAATTCGACAAATATAAACCCACAAAAAACACCACACTTGCACCTAATAACTTTATACCAAATACTGCCGCCCATTCTATAAATTTATAAGTATATGTAGTAACTTGTTCCATTTTTAAATTTTAAAATTTACTTTTTTTAAGGGAAGCGAATATAATTTTATTGGTTTTATTTCCTATTTATTATAAATCTTTTCAATAAAGTTTATTTAGAGATATTACTTATATCTATCAAAATACTTAAATATTATGCATTTATCAATATTTTTTTGGCTTCTTTCCAAGTAATCAAATCATCAGTTATCGTTCGTTTTGACTGAATTTTAGACGAAAAACTTTTTGATTGTTTCATGGCTTCTACATGGGTTCCATTTGTATAAAAGTGATGAAGTTCACTTTCGTTTTCACATAAAGTCATGGTGTACCAAGTTTTTAATTCCAACTTCCAGTTATCTTATATTTTTTGCAAGTTGAATGTTTCAAGTCGCTTATAATTTGACCATTGAATTTAAAAAATGCGCTTAGTTTTGAATAAGAATTCAACTCTATTTTTGTAATTGATACAATCATTTGTTTACTTTTTATAATGCTATTATTTAAAAACAAAACAACGAATTTATTTGGAAACATTTGCATAAAAAAAGGTTGGAAAGAACTAAATCTTTCAAACCTTTTTTATTTATAAATTTTTCTAATCTTTGTAATTTAAAAACTAGCAAGCTTCAATTACTATAGCAGAAGCACCGCCTCCACCATTACAAATACCTGTTACACCAATTTTACCTTTTTCTTGTTGTAACACATGCGCTAAAGTTCCAACAATTCGTGAACCGCTGCTTCCTAGTGGATGGCCAATAGAAACTGCACCACCATATACATTTACTTTAGCAGGATCAATGTTTAATAATTGGGTATTTGCAATTCCAACCACTGAAAATGCTTCGTTTAATTCAAAGAAATCTACGTCTTTTATATCAATTTTAGCCCAAGCCAAAGCTTTATTGATAGCTAAAGTTGGAGCAGTTGTAAACCATTCTGGAGCTTGCGCTGCATCGGCAAAAGCTAATATTTTAGCCAAAGGTTTTAAACCTAATTCTTTCACTTTATCGCCACTCATTAACACCAATGCACTTGCACCATCGTTTAAAGTTGAAGCGTTGGCAGCAGTAACTGAACCGTCTTTTTCAAAAACTGGTTTTAAAGTTCTTACTTTATCAAAATTTACTTTTGTATATTCTTCATCAGTACTAACAAAAATAGAATCTTTACCACGTTGAGGAATTTCCACAGCAATCATTTCTGCTTCAAATTTATTTGCTGCATGTGCAGCAGCCGAACGTTTGTATGATTCAATGGCAAAATCATCTTGTTGCTCACGAGTAATTTTCATATCACGAGCACACAATTCTGCAGCACTTCCCATGTGGTAATCGTTGTAAACATCCCACAAACCATCTTTAACCAAACCATCAGTTAAAGTGCCATTTCCTAATTTATAACCAGTGCGCGCTTTGTCTAATAAATAAGGAACATTGCTCATGCTTTCCATTCCACCAGCCACTACTACTTGATTTACTCCTAACATAATGCTTTGTGCAGCTAACATAATAGCTTTAGAACCCGAAGCACAAACTTTATTCACTACAGTAGCAGGAACAGTGTTTGGTATACCAGCAAAAATACTTGCTTGGGTAGCGGGAGCTTGGCCTAAACCAGCACTCATTACATTTCCCATATAAACTTCTTGCACTAATTCAGGTGCAACACCTGCTTTTTCCAAAGCTGCTTTTATGGCTTTAGCGCCTAATTGAGTAGCAGTTAAACTTGATAAACTTCCACCAAATGAGCCTATTGGCGTGCGTACGGCAGATACAATATAAACTTCTTGCATTGTTTTATTTTTTTAAATTTAGTGGTGCGAATTTATAATTATAATGCAAACTCAGTGTGTTATTTTTATAATATAAGTTACTATTTTTATTTACTATTTCTGTTTGTTACTGTAACTGTACATTTTAAAAGTCAATTCACAACTGCTATACACAAAGTAATTTATTTAATGTATAATATATGAACAAAAGTCTAAATTTGAATTTTCAAATAAAAAACTATTTCTTATCGTCAAATTAGGAAATCATTTTCCCAAATTGAAACAAAAAGTAAAGTAAAAGTATAATACGAAATACTTAAAACAATGAAATAAAGCAATTTACAACAATAAATATAATTGGTTTGCAATTTGTAATATTCTATTCAAACCAAAAACATACAAAATGAAAAATTTAAATTTATTAGCTGGAATCGCACTTTTAGTAGCTGCCAGCTCATGTACAAAAATAAAAGAGGCAGAATTAGCACCTACTACAAAAGCATCAAACTTTAAAGAAATAAAAGTGGCTGATAATTTTAAATGGAACACTAATAATAGCATTATTTTAAATGTAGATGGCTTTGAAAGTATTTCAGCAATAAGAAACACATTCATTGTCTCATCTGAAGACAAAAAAGAAGTTTATTTTGCTTCTAATACTTTGATGAGTGAAAGTTTTAAAGCTAATTTTGATTTACCCATCCATGTAAAAAAAATAAATGTAACTTTTGGTTCAATCAGTAAAGTTTTGGATGTAAATACTAATACCATTACTTTCGACTATTTATTACCAATTGTAGAATAAATCACAATTCAAAAAAAATCAGAAATGAAAAAAATAGCAATATTACTAATCATTAGTATCACAAGTTTAGTTTCAAAATCGCAAACGTTAAGTTTAAATTGTGAATCAGGTAATCGATCGGTTGAACAAGGCAATTGCTGGGCATTTGGCGCAGTAGCTTACTCAAATTTAGAATTTAGAATAAGCGGATTTTGGAGTATGAGAACTAATCAATTAACTAATTTATCAACCACTGCATGTTGGGTTAAAACACCTTGGTTTAAACCAGGAAGTGGCAATATAACTATGAAAACAAGACTTGAAAACGCAAGTGGTACAAGTAAAGGAATTGTATTTACATATATTCCTTATGATGTAAATGCAGTAAGCGCAACTAAAGAAGGCACAGGAGTTGTTTTTTATACTTACAATTTTCCAACTCCATTAGATATTTGGGTAAAAGATATTACGGTTCCTATTCCAACTGCAATTGCAAATTCAAATCAAGCCTATAAAATTCTAATCAGTTTTATTGGGGCTGGTGGTTCAAGTAGAGCTTTTGCCGATGATTTATCAATTCCTGGAACTTATTGGGCAAATCCTTCAAATAGTTGTTTACCACAAGCATTAATTGTTGATGCAGATAACGATGGTGTTCAAGATAGCGATGATGCTTATCCTAGCGATGTAACAAGAGCTTATAATAATGTATTTCCTGCTGCTGGTTATTCATCGCTAATGTTCGAAGATTTATGGCCAACTTTAGGTGATTATGATTTTAACGATTACGTGGTTGATTACAAAATAAACAGAGTTACCAATGCTGCAAACAAAGTGGTTGAAATAAAAGCCGAATTTGTATCGAGAGCTGCAGGTGCTAGTCGCCCAAATGGTTTTGCATTTAGTTTTGATGGCTTACCAAATTCAAGAGTTGTTAGTGTATCAGGAAATAGAATATTTTCTCCAAACCCTCATTCGTTTAATGCAAACGGAACTGAAGCTGAACAAACAGATGCTCATTTTGTAGTGGTTTCAAATATTTTTAAAGTTTTGCCTCCACAAGGTGGTGGAACAGGTGGAGTAAATACAATTTCAACTGCTGTAAGAGTTCCAAACGATACTACAAGAATGACAATTACATTGAATACAACTGGAACAACTACTACTTTAAGCGAAGTAACACTTGCTAAATTCAACCCATATTTAATTGTAAACCAAACACGCGGAACTGAAATTCATTTGGCCGATAAATTACCAAGTGCATTAGTAAATGCTTCACTTTTAGGAACAGGTGATGATAATACGAGTACAGTTGCAAATAGATTTTATAAAACTAAAAACAATTTGCCTTGGGCTATTGATGTTACAAGCAGCATTCCATACATGAAAGAAACAATAGATTTTACAAGTGGTTACAGTAAATTTATTGATTGGTCGTCAAGCAATGGAGCTACTAACACAGATTGGTACTTAAATTTATCGAACTACAGAAACACTGATAATTTATATTAATCATTTAAATAAATTTTTTTCAAAAACTCCTTTTATTCAAAATAAAAGGAGTTTTTTTAATTTAAAAACTTAGCTGTATAAACCTAGATTTGAATTTTCAAAAACAACAATTTATTTTTTCAAATTGAGAATCTATTGTCCCAAATTGAAACAAAATAAAAAATTGAAGTATAATAAAAATACTTAAAGTAATGAAATGAAGCAACTTGCATTTTAAAATAAAATTGGTTTATTCTTTGTTTGATACCTATCAAACAAAAACAAACAAAATGAAAAAAGTAAATTTAATAATTGGATTGATACTTTTGGTATTAGCCAGCTCATGTACAAAAATAAAAGAGGCAGAATTAGCACCTACTACAAAAGCATCAAACTTTAAAGAAATAAAAGTGGCTGATAATTTTAAATGGAACACTAATAATAGCATTATTTTAAATGTAG
>Ga0247839_1001453_pt1 | contig 39003 bp, 28 predicted proteins | sample LaCruzMarch2015__6_FD_192405 | JGI IMG/M metagenome (GOLD analysis project Ga0247839, IMG submission 192405) | Freshwater microbial communities from meromictic Lake La Cruz, Castile-La Mancha, Spain - LaCruzMarch2015_16m | ecosystem: Environmental > Aquatic > Freshwater > Lake | place: Spain... | reverse complement strand
GCTTGGCAATCCATGGACGTAACTCTCGTTAAAACCTCGCTGCGGGGTCGTGCTGAGCCCATTCCCGTATGTTGAAGTAAAATCAACCAATGCCTGATTGGTGGAGTGATATTCCATGACATTTAATCCTGCATTAGATCCTGGCTCAAGGGCTTTGCAAAGGCCTCCGTGCACAGGTATATCATTACAATAAGGAATAATCGATTGCCCCCCACTCCTGTCTGTATAGTACAGCTTCAAAAATCCCCACCGCCAGGTTGAAGAATAAAATGAGAACTGCATGCTGCAGTCACTCGTCTTAGCGGTTGATGTTTGTGATGGATTCTGCGGGTTGTAATACATCGGTGTAACACTTCCTTTAATGAAGTTGAGATGAAACCAGGGCAGGTTTTGATTGCTATTATCTACCACCTGCAAGACAGTAGGGGTACATGAAAAACTGTGGCCCGCGTCTGCCACCTGAGCGTATTTGCATACCATCCAGTTGTTGTCCCACTGGTAATTCATAGGTTGTGTCCAATAGGTATATGGTATCTGTGAGGAAATAGTGGTGTCAGCTGACTGAAACATCACAATTCCTCCCATCGTTACATTGAACGAAGGAGTAACCTGCATCCCCACACTGTAATATTGTGGCAGTACAATCTCGCCGCAATAGGAAGGATAGGGAAGCCCGAGTGCGTCCAGGTAAGTGTTGACCAGGAACCTGGCCCTTGATAACACGTTAACGCATTTATTGTCGGGAGCCAAGCCTGCTCCTGAATAGGTTATGTCGTTGGCATACTGACTATTGTTACGGTAATCATATGCGTTCAGGGCAAAGTAATCAACCACTTGCAGAAATTCATTCAGTTCCTCCACGATCATAGGCGTAAAATAATTCTGAATAAAATTAATGCCTGCAGCACCTGTTGTATCCGTTGATTTATAGTTCAGCACATTCGTTTTTACAATGCACGCCTGAAACTGATATGTTAATGTGTATTGAAAATAGTTTTCAAGCAATTCGTAGGCCATCCTCAACCGCGACGAGTCCGAAGTAGGCCCCATGGTTTGAACAATGAGTTTCGCATAGGTTCTCAGCGATCCGTCAAACCCCAGAGCCGAACTTCCGCATAGTAAACCGTTTAAATCATTGATTGCATTTTCAAGGGCAGGACTGGTGTAAATACTGGCTACGAAGTTGTCAATATATGGATTGATCCCATCAGCCATTTGAGAGCTGTCAATGGTTCCATTTTGAAACTGAGCTCCCAGGTTGGTATAATACCTTAATCCCAGATAATCGGGTCCATAAGCTGTTTGAATGGCGCTTATCTGCGACAAAGCATTGATCGAATTAATATTGTTTAAAATAACCGTCTCGGTCAATGCCAATTGAACTGAAAGCGCCTTTATTTCATTGATGATTTCAGTCAGTTCGGTGTTATAGTTATCCAGATACCCCTTTAATTCTGCCATTTCTTGTTTGTGTTCATAATATTTATAAACTGAACCCAAGGCACTAAAAATACTTGAATATGGAAAAGCACCGCCAAGCATGTTGTGTTTTACTTTTACTTCAGAGAAATGCTTGTAAAAGAGCGCTGACGCAAAATCTTTATGATTGTTTATCTCGTAATCACTCATAATATTTAATGGCTGGTTAAGAAAAGCCGGCGGCCCGTCGGTTATGACGGGATCATTATTGACTGTAGGTTCCTCGCTGTCTTTTTTCTTACACGAGATAACAACCATCACAATCATTGCGGCAAGCAGCACAACCGATGCAATACGGGTAATTGTTTTTGTTGTTTTCATAATATTGGGATTTAGGTTATATTCACTTAATTTTATATAGACACTCGAACCTGGCAAAACGTTGGATTTTAGATTCCGGTTTGCGTCTCTATTCCTGCATACCTCCATTTTTTCACCACGGCCAGCAGCTCCTCCCTGCCAACCGGTTTGGATAAAAACTCCTTGCAGCCCCAGGCAAGCGCCAGCGATACGGCAGCCATGCTAAAGCCCGACATGAGGACAAACGTCAATGGCGGATGGTTGGCCGGGCGGGGCTGCTGTGTGAGCAGATGGCCGCTTTTCCCGGGCAGGCTCGCATCGACCAGCGCAATGTGAACAGGCGGGGGCGCTGCGCAACGAACGATGGCATCTTCGCTTGACCGGACATGTTCAACAACATAACCCTCCTGCAGCAATATTTCTTCCATCGGCAGGTAATGGTCATCGTTGTCATCGGCAATCAGAACAACAGTTAAAAAAGCAGTATCTCTTTGCATCGGGCTAATTAATTTGAATCCGGTAAAGGTACCCTGCCGGCAAGCACAAAGTCAATGATGCAAGCCGTGAATTTCCTTGCATTCTCCTTTATCAAACATACTAACTATCTGATCTGATGGCAAATGATTCACGAATGGCCTGGAATTGCCCTATGTTATCAGATGCTTAAGGAACTGATCTAAAGCTGATTACGAATAATCTTAAGGTAAAGTAAAGGTGGAAAAGCGGGATCAGAGCTGAATAAGATAGCTGGAGAGGCTCTCTTTTTGATCAAGTCCGAGTTTTTTGCGGATATGATGTCGGGTAACTTCTATGGTCGCCAATGAAAGATTTGCAATCCGTGCGATATCTTTTGAGGAAAGATTTAATCGCAGCAACGCGCAAATCTGAAGTTCGCTGCGCGAAAAATCGGGAGAGATGGCAAGCAGCTTTTCCGAAAAACCTCCATGCATCTGTTTAAACATGACCTCGAAATCGTTCATCGGGCTCTTTGATGCATCGCGCATGATCTCCGACAGCAACTGACTGAATTCATCCTGGTCGACCTTTTTAGGGAAACGGTACTGAAATTGCCCCAGTTTCTCCTGCACCGAGCGGTTTACATGGTTCATTTCAGTGGTGATCAGCGACTGGTACACCAGATCCTGCTCCCTGAGGTTCACCTCCAGTTCAAGCCGGTCAACCTCCTCCTCTTTAAGCTGGTGCTCAAGCGTTTTCTTATCCAGTTCAGCCTGTTTCAGTAATTTTTCCTGTTCTGAATGGAGCGCCTGTTGCTCAGCCAGTTTTCTTTTTTGGTTGATTTGCCGGTTCCGGAAAAAGAGGAGAATAACGAGGGTTGATACCAGGAGCAGCAAGGCCAGCAATATTAAGGCGATGATGATGTTCCGCGATTTTTGCAGCCTGACATGGGAATTCAGGTCATTGACTTTCGTTTCAAGCACCTGGGTCTCGTAAAGGCCCTGGTATTTTAAAACAGCATCCCGTTGTTCGATGGTCTTCAGGCTGTCGTTCAGATGGTCCCATCGTTTAAAATAGGTTTGGGCCCGCTCCACATCCTGAAGTTCCAGATTGCTTTGAAAGGCCTCACGGTATAACATCAGGAGGTCGGCAGTAAGTTTATTCTTTCCGGCTAATTGAAGCGCTTCCTCAAATAATCTGTTGGCTTTTGGGGCATCCTTGTGTCTTACAGCAGTGGTTGCCAGATTGTTGAGGCTGTATATCTGCCCCTTTAAAATATTGTTCGCTTTGCTTATCCGGAGCACCTCCCCATAGGTCTGTTCGGCCTCGTCATACCGGCCAAGTTTTGAAAGGTAGTTGGCATAGTTGAATTTCAACGGCAACAGGTTTGCCAAAGTACCCTTTTTAGATATGATCTTCAGGGCAGCTTTGTAATAATATCCGGCAGAGTCGGAAGAGATCATCATGAAAGCAACGGCTATGTTTGTGTAATCGGTTGCCACCTCAATCATGTTGTCAAGTTTCCGGTTAATCCGAATGGCCAGGTGGAAAGTTTGAATGGCTTTCTGATAAAGGCCCTGGTCGATGAACAGGCTGCCCATGTTGCGGTATACCTGGGCAATATTCATGGAGTCGGTTAAATTTTCGTAGTACCTTGCAGCCTCGGTATAGCACTGCATGGCGCTGTCCAATTGCCCGTTCTGACCGTGAACAAGACCCAGGTTGGTGGAAAACCCGGCAAGATAAGCCTCATTTTTTGAAGCCTTTGCCAAAGTCAACCCTTTGCGGTACCAAAACGCAACAGAATCATTGGAGCCCATCTCAAAAAGAAGGGTTCCCAGAATATGGCAGGTCTGAAGAATACGCACGGTATCGTTCATCATAAAAGCCATTTTGCGCATTTTAGAATAATATCGATACGCGGAGTCATTCCTCCCGGTCACCTGGAAGGCCTGCCCCCTGAGCCGGGCCGCCTCATAAGCTTGTGCGGTATCTTGTTTTTCGGTTGTTAACCGATATAGCATTTCGGAAGCCTGCAACGCGCTGTCGGCATTGGTTTTAAGCTTCAGGTTGACCACCCGGACCAGGGAGTCGAATGCCTGATCATTTTTCGTGGCCGTTGGAGATGAGCATCTTATAAGGAACAGTCCGGCCAAAAAGAGAAGGATGACCTTGAATGTGTCAATGGCAGGAATACTATTTTCTCGAGAATAAAACAAATGTTCCTTTTTTTATTGGAGTAAAAGTAATAATAAAAGAAATTCGAAGATTAATTTTTGACGAAGTAAATCCATTGCAGCGAATGTCTTGTCAAGCCAGTCGAGGATGCACAAAACAAATCAGTTTGTCACGAAGCCCTGCCGGTACCAATGACCGATCATTATCAGTTGATAATTATCGTATTTTTGAAACAAAATCACACAGTGATAAAAACCTCAACTCTAAAGAAAATGAAAAAAATTACTATTTCTCTCGCATTGATACTTTTCAGCATTGTATCAGTAATTGCACAAGATGCAGATGGATGTAAGGATCATCCGCTCTTTAACAGAATGCCAAATTATACAATAAGAGAATGTGCCAAAAACTTTGGCGTTACTGATCTTGTTATGACTGATGGCAATTCAAAAACCATTGAAGGTTACAAAACCATGGTTACGTATGATTTTAATACTGAAGGAGGGAAACAACCATATTCTTTTTATCAGGTTGTAAAGAACTACGAAAACGCCCTTGCAAAGTATGGTGTGAAAAGAATTTATTTGGGTTCACAATATGTAACTCTATTTTGTAAATCGGGAGGGAAATCTATATGGATTGGCATTGAGGCTGCTTCAGATGTCGCAGAATCATATACGCTTATCATAATGGAAATTGAAGAAATGCAACAAGATATTCAAGCATCTGCAATACTTGATGCGTTAAACAAAGATGGTTTTATAGCGCTGGACATACTTTTCGAAACAGGAAAATCTGTAATACAAAAAGAATCACTTCCAATAATTGACCAGATCTATGAAATGTTGAACTTGGATGCAAACCTTAAAATATCAATTGAAGGTCATACGGATAATGTTGGGGAGGCAGCCAGCAACAAAAAACTTAGCAACGACAGAGCCAAATCAGTTATGGATGCTCTTATTGCAAAAGGTATAGATAAATCAAGATTATCGTCGATTGGCTGGGGTCAGGAAAAACCCGTGGCCGATAACAGAACGGATGAAGGCAAAGCCAAAAACAGACGCGTGGAAATTGTAAAGAAACCATAAACATAGATTTTCAGTGCGCCAAGCGAGCGTTATTTCCAGACGTTTCCCAGTCCTGCATTTTCAAGACCATCTACCTCCGGATAACCAGGCGGTTGCTGAATTTACCTCCTGAAGCAAGGGATAAAGTCACAATGTATTCCCCTGAAATACAGGAGGAAAGGTCGATGGTGAAACCTCCTCCGGCATGTACAGCGGTTGACCGGTACACTATTTTTCCATCGATTCCGGTAACCACGACCGACCGGATCTCCCGGCTGATGCTCGGGTCAACGACCACTTCAACCAGTCCGCTGCTTGGATTTGGATAGAGCCTTACCGGGTTGTTTGTGAGCTCGTCAACACCTACCGGTTGCGCGAAAGTTGCAACCAGGTTGCGGTTGGAATTCACAGCAAATGTCAATGTTCTTGCAGAAGAATCAGTAATCTGCAAATCATTCTCATACCATCCCCTGAAAAGCATATTCTTTGCAGGCACAACCTTCATGGTGACCGTGGCCCCGGCACCATATACCCCTGCACCCGTAATGGTACCCCCATTCATCGGGAGGGCAACTCCATTGATCTGGTAATAGCCAGGCTCAACATATAGTTCCGATTCCCACATACCCCTTCCATAAGTTGAGGCGCGTATCTTTCCTGCCATGTATTGAATCTCAAGGTCGGTCACCACCACGTTGGGTAAGCCCTGACTGTACCTCCTCCAGTCAGTCATCCCTGAATTCCTGTAATACACACCGGCATCGGTACCAATATACAAGCCGTCGTTGGAATTGTTCTGATATTTTATGCAGCTTACCGGCAGGTTCGGAAGCGATCCGGAGATGTTGATCCAGTTATCCCCACCATCGTTTGAGCGGAAAACCTTCTTGTTATTCTTATATCCGCCTAAAGTAACCCACAGCGTATCGGGATTTGTCGGATGCACGGCAATCATGGTTATCGCACAACTGTCGGTTCCCGAAGGATTCTTCTTTTCCGTGTATGTTTGCCAGTCATCATCAGTTTTAAAAAGCGCATAAAGCCTGGCCGCGTACATCACCTTTGGATTGCTTGGCGAAATTTCGATGGATTTGATCTGGGTATCATTTTGGGGTTGGGGGGTTGGGAGGTTTTGTTTGTTTGCCTTCTCCCATTTTATACCTCCGTTTATTGTTTTGTAGATATCCGGGTACCCTGCATATATTGTACCGGTATCTTTGGGATGTAAAATATAGGGGGTTACCCATGCACCGGAAGGTCTGCCCGGAATATTGGCGGAGATAGTCCTTCTCATTTTGTAGTTCTCCCAGGTAGGGTCGGTGGTCCTGTAGATTACTCCATTGCAATAGGATGCATACTGCACTGCAGGATTGTAATGATCGATGAGGCAATCCATACCGTCACCACCGATAAGAACGGGAGCCAGCCAGTTAAAATCATTTTGAATCTGGGTGCCGTTATCCTGGAACCCTGCAATGACCAGGTTTTTATCGGTGTAAGAACCTCCGATCCGGTAAATCTGACCAATCTGCATACCCCGGGTAATGTCGGTCCATTTATTGCCTCCATCCTTGGTATAATAGATCCCGCCATCATTTCCCTCCATGAAAGTACCGGGCTGAAGCGGATGGAACGCAAACCAATGCTTGTCGGCATGTACTGTGGGGCAGGCAACTGTATCAGTCCAATAGTTAACGAGTGTCCAGGACTTCCCGCTGTTGGTGCTTTTCCAGGTATTGACACCTCCCACCCATCGCTCGTTGGTATCGGTGGGATTGATCAGGTAGCAGAGGTCATAATTTCCCTGCCCTTCCCATGGGTTAGCATGATAGTTCGTGTCGGCATAAATAATCAGCAAATTCTGTGTTACCCTCGTCGAATCAATGGGATCTTTGGGATAAAATTTAGTAAATTTACCTCCCTGGTCAGTCGAACGATACAAGCCATCAAGTCCGTTCATCCCATTGGTGCAGATGGCTTCCAGTAACAATGGATTCTTTGGGTTTACTGCAAGAATGATACGGTATCCATTTTTGAATTCAATGAGCGAGTCCCAGACGTTCCCTCCATCGACCGACTTGAAAATCATCCCAAGTTTTCTTGCAGCATACATCACCAACGAGTCCTGGGGTTTAAATACGATATCGGTGAAATATCCCGCTTTTTGCAAATCCCACTTTATCCCTCCGTTTATTGTCCTGTAAATTCCAGAAGTAGTAGCGGCAAAAAGAACATTTGATTGAGTGGGATGCATCACCAGGCGGCGGATCAGTTTGTTGCTGTCGGAGCCCCAGCTCAGCCCGGTAGCGCTCCATGTAACCCCGCCGTTGATCGACTTGAGTACGCCGATGCTTTTGGTGTCACCCGGACCACTGCCATTGATGCTACCCACTGCACTGGCAGCATCACCGTCACCAGTGGCGATGTACATGGTTTGAGGATCTTTCGGATCGATCACCATGTCGCTGACACCAAGCACCGGCTGGTCGTCAAAATTCGTTGTCCAGGTTTTCCCGAAATCAGTTGTCTTCCATAATCCTCCCGAAGGTGTTCCTGCCCAGAAGGTGTTCTTGTCGTTGGGGTGATAGGCCATGCAGTTGATGCGCCCCAGTCCGAAATACCCGCTTTTTGTTGCATAGGGTCCCATGGCCGTCCAGTAGGCTGCCGAATCCTGGGGAGAATCGGTTGCATGGGTCGCGGCATATTTTTCCCACTCTGTGACCACAATATTGTTGGGCGGAAAGTTGCCCTGACGGTCAACGCGCTGCTCCCAAAACCATTCCCAGCGTTTGAACGGCTTATAACCCGAGCCCCTGGTAACTACCCGTCCTTTCCAGTCATCGTTGAAACTTTTCTGGATCTGATAGAAATTTGCCTTTTCCATACCTGATGTGGCTGGTAATGTCGCCTGGGCTGATACCCTGTTACCGGATAATAAAAAGACGAGGAACAGAACCATTGAGATTGAGATTGAAATTGGGGCTGATGCATGCCAATATTTCTTTGCAGAGGGGTAGTTGTTTTTCATAGATGAAGGGATGATCATTCAGTTTATACTTCAAGATATCTGAGGTAAATTTAACAAAAAAAGCTCAGTAAAGAGACAATTTTAATACATTTCAAAGATTATTACAACCAAGCTCTCCTCTGAGCGGTGGCTGAAAATTTTTGGAGATCCGACACGCGCGGCTCACCCAGGCCGATGTTGCAAAAATCGCCAAGAATGCATCAAACGCAAATTGATCGGTTTAAAGAAAATGGAGGATTTCTTCGCACAGCCGATTCATTGACGTATTGGATATTAATAAGTTGAGGTGGTCAGGAGCTCCGATTTTCCCAATTATATCAGAATTGCTGTATTTATACAAATATTCGTCTTTTTGAAAAAAAAGGTTTAGATTTGTTACGATATTCACAATTTTGTCAAAAAGAATCATCAATTCCAGCACCCGGAATGCCCCAATTCTATATTGGGATCATTCTTAAACATAGAAAATATATTGCGTTGCTATGAACATTTGAAATTGAAAATAATCAGCACTTTAGCAACATTATTACATAAGCTCATAAAATCACCATTGTGATCACCAATAAAAACAGCGAGTGTAAGATCCTGGTAGTCGACGACGACGACCCTGACCTGCTCCTGCTCAATGTGATGCTAAAGATTTAGATTTTGCCTTGTTTTTTTAAGTTGGGGAAATGAAAAAACTTGTTGACAATGAAATCATATCGTGCTCAGCCGGTATTGATGTTTCAAAATACGATGATTCCTTCCTGAACAAATCACTCCAGAAAAGAATCACAGAAACGCATTGCGACTCAGCCGAAGCATATCGCAACCTCCTGGAGCAAAGCAAGGAGGAAGCCCTAAAATTAATTGATTCTCTCAACATCAATTACAGTGAATTTTTCCGCAACACACTTACTTATTCCGTTTTGGAACGCATCATATTGCCTTCGATTATTTTAAAAAAGAAAAATACAAACTGCAAAGAGATACGGATATGGACTGCTGCCTGCGCCGGTGGACAGGAACCTTACAGTTTGGCCATGTTGCTGGAGGAGCTTAAAAACGGAGAGAGTCAAAGATTTGATTACCGGATCTTTGCTTCCGACCATACCGAATCGCAGGTAAACAAGGCCCGCAGGGGTGAGTATACTGAAGATGCATTAAGTGGTCTGAATCTGAAAAGAATTAAACAATGCTTCACCAGACATGGTGAAATTTATTCAGTGAAGCCAGAGCTAAAGAAAAATATTGATTTCTCGGTGTTCGATCTTTTCAATGAGCAATTCAGCGCTCCGCCCGCCAGCATATTCGGAGACTTCGATCTGGTGGTGTGTGCCAACCTCCTGTTTTACTACAACCCGGGGTACAGGAAAAAAATAGTTAAAAAGACCGGCGATTGCCTGGCCCGCGGAGGTTATTTGATAACTGGTGAAACAGAAAGAGATATTTTAATGAAACATGATTATCGTGAAGTATATCCACAGTCGGCTATATTTCAGAAATTATAACAATCAGAAAAATGAAAAATCTAAAAATCGGAACACAGCTCATCCTTGGCTTTGCCGTCATGCTGTTTTTCGTCATTATGATGGGTGTAATCTCCTATCTGCAATCCGACAAACTCCATCTGCAAATAGAAACCATGTATAACCATCCGCTTAAGGTAAGGCGAGCCATTGGAGAGTTACGTGCCGATATACTTACCATACGCATCTATCTGAAAGACATATTTATCACGACTACTGAAAAGGAAATGACCTTTAACCTGAACCAGATTGAAATCAAAAAAATCAACGCCTTTGAGCAGATTGACATACTCTATAGTCAGTACCTTGGACCCCACTCCGATATCGACTCGGTAAAGCAGGCCTTCGTAAAATGGAACTCGACGCGCCAGGAAACCATCCGGCTGCTGCATGCCGGAAAAATGCAGAAGGCCTTAGATCGTACAAAAAGTTTTGGCCTGGGCGGAAATCAGGCGGCGGCAACACTCATCGCACTTCAAAAAATTGACGATTTTGCGAAAAATAAAACCGAAGAATTATATACAACTTCAAATGATTTGAACGACTCGCTGAAGAGGCAGTTGATTCTTTTGGTCGCTGCCATTCTATTGCTTTCGCTTATTATCAGCTACATCCTGTTACAAAATATCCGTAAGCCGTTGGTTGAACTAACCGATGTAACGAGGCGCTTTCATTCGGGCGATTTGGATGCCCGCAGTTCGAATACTTCAAAAAATGAGTTCGGGGTATTGTCCGCCTCGTTCAATACCATGGTTGAGAACATTCAGCTTAAAACCGATCTGGACAAAAAATTTGCCGCCCTGGCTTCGTCAATGCTGAGCGAATACGATATAAAAAAGTTCTTTCAGGCCATGCTCAATGCACTTGCCACGCATACCGGTTCGCAAATGGCAGCCATTTATTTACTGAGCGATAATAAAATGGCCTACAATCATTTCGAATCTACAGGAGTTGACGACAATGCCCGTCAATCATTTGCTGCCGACCGTTTCGAAGGCGAATTCGGTGCAGTCCTTTCTACGCGAAAAGTTCATCACCTGAAAACCGTTCCTGAAGATACCCGCTTTGTTTTTTATACAGTGAATGGCAAGTTTATCCCTCGCGAAATAATCACCCTTCCTATTTTTGCTGATAACGAAGTAGTTGCCATTATTTCGCTGGCAAGTGTTAGCGCGTACAGTCAACAATCCATCCTGTTAATCGACCGGATTCTGGTTACACTGTGTGCCCGTGTTGAAGGAATACTGGCTTACCACAAGATGAAAGAATTTTTGGCAGCGCTCGAACATCAAAACACCGAACTGCAAGCCCAGAAAACCGAACTGTCATCGCAATCGGCTGAACTTGCCGAACAAAACACCGAGCTGGAGATGCAGAAAAACCAATTGAATGAGGCCAGCCGGCTCAAGACTAACTTCCTCTCAAACATGAGCCACGAACTACGCACCCCGCTTAATTCGGTGATCGCTCTTTCAGGCGTGCTCAGCCGCCGGCTTGATAAAAAAATTCCCGACGAAGAATACAGCTTCATCGAAGTAATTGAACGGAATGGAAAACATCTGCTGAATCTGATAAACGATATTCTCGATATTTCGCGCATCGAAGCCGGACACGAAGAAATTGAAGTCACCGGATTTAATGCCGGCAACCTGATTGCCGAAATTGTAACCATGATAGAGCCACAGGCAAAACAGAAAAATATTGAACTGCTGTATCACAAAGATGAGATAAACGTTCACCTTTCCTGCGATGCCAATAAATGCCGTCATATTCTTCAGAACCTCATTGGCAATGCCGTTAAGTTTACTGAAGAGGGGAAAGTGGAAATTACCGCACGGCAAATCGATACGAACATCGTGATAACGGTAACCGACACCGGAATAGGCATTGCGGAAGAGCATCTGCAGCATATTTTCGATGAATTCCGCCAGGCCGACAGCAGTTCATCGCGTAAGTTTGGCGGTACCGGACTCGGACTTACCATTGCCAGAAAATACGCCAACCTGCTCGGGGGAACAATTGCTGTTAAAAGTGTTCAGGGAAAAGGAGCTGAATTTACCCTGACGCTGCCGTTGGTTTATGCACCGGAGAACAGGATAACAGCCCCGGGAGCAGTGAACGGTTTCAAATATACCGTCAGACAAACGCCAGACAAACCGGTTTCCGATGCATCCGAAAAAACTATTTTGCTGGTTGAAGACAGCGAGCCGGCCATCATCCAGATAAAAGACTTCCTCGAAGAAAGCGGGTATCATATGCTGGTTGCACGCGATGGCAGCGAAGCGCTGGAAATTATCGCCCAAACCATTCCCGACGCCATGATTCTCGACCTGATGATGCCCGGGATCGATGGATTTCAAGTGCTCAAAACCCTGCGCGAAGCTGAACCAACGGCTCATATTCCGGTGCTGATACTCACGGCAAAACAAATCACCCGGGAAGAACTGAGATTTTTAAAACGAAACAACATCCATCAGCTTATCCAGAAAGGCGATGTGAACCGCGGTGAATTGCTGAACGCAGTGGCCGAAATGGTATTTAAACAAGCCGAAGAAACAGAAAAACCGAAACGGGAACCACTATCCATCGATGGCACTCCATTGGTGCTGGCTGTCGAGGACAACCCCGACAACATGCTTACCGTTAAAGCGCTCCTTTCAGGTAATTATAAAGTGATTGAAGCAATAGATGGTTTGCAGGGCGTAGAAATGGCGAAGAAATACAAGCCAAATCTCATTCTGATGGACATTAAACTCCCGTTTATGGATGGCATCGAGGCATTTAAAGCCATTCGCAAGGATGGCAGTTTACAGCATATCCCCGTTATTGCCTTAACTGCAAGCACCATGATCCAGGACCGGGAAACCATTCTGGCGTATGGTTTTGATGCCTATATTACAAAACCCATCGAAGCGAAAATATTTTACAAAACCATAAACGAGGCACTCTATGGAACGTAGAAACATCAAGATCCTGGCCATTGACGACAACCAGGACAACCTGACCAGCTTAAAAGCATTGATTAAGGATTCGTTTCCTGAAGCAGTTACCCTTACGGCGCTGAACGGCACCAAAGGATTTGAACTGGCAGCGGCTGAAGACCCCGATGTTATTCTGCTCGATGTCGTCATGCCCGGGATGGATGGTTTTGAAGTATGCAAAAAACTGAAAGCCGACAAAAAGCTGAGCGATATCCCGGTGGTTTTCGTTACGGCTGTCAAAGGCGATCCGGAGAGCCGCATCCGTGCACTCGAATGTGGCGGTGATGCCTTTCTGGCCAAACCCATCGACAAGAGCGAGCTTACCGCGCAAATCCGGGCCATGGTTAGAATTAAAATTGCCGGCATCGAAAAACGTGACGAAAATCAACGGCTTTTAGCATTGGTTGAAGAGCAGACCCGGGAGTTGAAAAACGCTCACGCTGCCGAACTGAACCTGCTGGAAGACGTAATCAAGGAGAACCAAGCCCGCAAGCAAAGTGAGAAGGCATTGAAGGAAAGCGAGCAAAAGTTACGCTCCATAGCGGAGCAATCTTCGGATCTTATTGCGCTTACCGATGTAAACGGAAGGATCACTTATGCTTCCGGTGCTTCCATGGCCATTTTCCACTGTGAACCTGATGAGATGTGCAACCGGCATTTCATGGAATTCCTCTACGAACCCGATATTCCCAAGGCGATTGCAGCGTTTGGTGATGCGATTGAACATGGCAACAGTATAAAAAACCTCGTTTTAACGATGAAGCGAAATGACGGTTCTCTTTTTACCGGAGAGTTGAACGGGGCAAAATTCCAACATGATTTGATGAATGGGACACTTGTTTTTATCCACGACATTACCGAACGTAAACAGGCAGAAGAAAAGATTCGGGAAAAAGATGTCCAGTTCAGAAAGCTTTCTTCAAACTTGCCTGACTTGATTTATCAGTTTACGAGAAGACCTGACGGTACTTATTGTGTTCCCATTGCTTCAGAAGGTATTAAGAACATTTTTGGATGTGCTCCGGAAGATGTACAGGAAGATTTTGCGCCTATTGCCAGGGTGATTTTCCCTGAAGATGCAGAGCGGGTAATCAGCGATATAGAATACTCCGCGAAACATTTGACTTACTTTACCTGTGAATTTAGAGTGCAAATTCCCGGCAAGCCAATCCAATGGATATTTTCCAGATCGACCCCTGAAAAATTGGCAGATGGCAGTATAACCTGGTATGGCTTCAATGCAAATATTACCGAAATTAAGCAAACAGAGTTTGAACTTACCCGAGCCAAAGAACGAGCAGAAGAAAGCGACCGGTTGAAATCAGCCTTTCTTGCCAATATGAGTCATGAAATACGCACACCAATGAACGGCATTCTGGGGTTTGCTCAATTGCTCAGAGAACCTGATCATACCGGGAAGGAGCAACAGGAATTCATCCGCATCATTGAAAAGAGTGGCAAACGGATGCTCAACATCATCAACGACATTGTTGACATTTCGAAAATAGAGTCGGGGCAGATGGTTATTTCCATTTCAGAAACAAACATCAACGAGCAAATCGAATTCATGTACGACTTCTTTGCACCGGAGGTTGAAAAAAAGGGATTACAGCTTGACTATAAAACCACATTGCCGCCAAACCAATCCATTATTAATACCGACCGTGAAAAAGTCTATGCCATTCTTATCAACCTTGTCAACAATGCCATTAAATATACCAGCACCGGCTCCATTGAATTTGGTTATGAGAAAAAGGGGAAATACCTTGAATATTATGTGAAAGATACTGGCATTGGTATTCATGAGCATTATAAGGAAATCATTTTTAAACGGTTCAGGCAAGGTGATGATTTGACTAAAAAATTTACGGAAGGCACCGGATTGGGATTATCCATTGCAAAAGGCTATGTGGAATTGCTTGGCGGAAAAATCTGGTTAGAAAGTAAATTGGGTAAGGGGTCTACATTTTATTTCACAATTCCATACAATGCAGCCTTAGAATCTAAGAGGGGAAGTACAAAAATTCCTTCGGAAATCACCCCGGAACATCATGTAAAAAATCTGAAAATTCTGATTGCCGAAGACGATCAGGCATCGTTATCGTTTTTGTCCAGAGTACTCAAGCTGTTTTGCAGGGAAATTTTAACAGCGGGAACGGGAGTTGAAGCGGTTGAAACCTGCCGCAACAATCCCGACCTTGATTTGATTCTGATGGATATCACCATGCCCGAACTGAACGGATATGAAGCCACACAGCAAATCCGCGGGTTTAATAAGGATGTCATTATCATTGCCCAAACGGCCTATGCCATGGCAGATGACCGGGAAAAGGCGCTGGAGACGGGATGTAATGATTATATTTCAAAGCCTATCAGAACCGATGCCCTCAAGGTGCTAATACAAATGTATTTCAAATAACAGCAAACATTTTATATGAAAAAAGAACGAGTGAAAATGCGCATATTCCTGTACTTTATCTTGTGGTCACTATTCTGGTCATTTCTGATTGTAATACTGGCTGTTGTTAATTACCGTGAGGTTTACAACAGTTCGCTTCAAATAGTAAAATCCAGCGCAATCGATGGCTATAATAAGGATTTAGTATATAGGCGATGGGCTACTGTTCATGGAGGTGTTTATGTGCCTGTTACCGATAATACGCCTCCTAATCCATGGCTTTCAAATTTGCCTGAAAGAGATATTACGACCCCTTCTGGGAAAAAACTCACCTTAGTCAACCCAGCCTATATGACTCGTCAGGTGCATGAACTGGGAGCTCAGCAGTTTGGATTACGCGGTCACATCACAAGCATAAAACCGCTAAGACCTTCCAACGCACCCGATGATTGGGAAAAGAGGGCATTATTGGCTTTTGAGCAGGGCGTCTCCGAGTCGGCATCTCTGGATATGATTCAGGGAAAGGAATATTTTCGTTTCATGAAGCCAATGATCACTGAGCAGGGTTGTTTGAAATGCCATCGCCAGCAAGGTTATAAAATCGGTGATATTCGGGGGGGGATAAGTGTTTCAGTCCCATGGGAACCTGTCAGTAAACAGTTAAACGTTCACCTGCTATTCATATTCTTTACTTACGGGGGAATATGGATTATTGGAATGGCCGGTGCTGGATTTATTATGAAAAAAATTCATGACCATGAGAAGAAACAAGCAAAGATGGAGGATACGTTACGTAAAAGTGAACAAAAGTACAGGTCACTTTTCAACAATTTAGATCAGGGTATGGCACTTCATGATATTATCCATAACAAATCAGGTGAAGCGATTGATTACAGATTCGTAGAGGCCAACAAAAGCTTTGAAGAAATTACCGGACTGAAACAGGCAGATATCATTGGTAAAACGGTGTTGGAGGTAATGCCCAGAACAGAGCTGACAAATTTCTGCGCAAATAAGTAGTTTACCAGGCCTCATCACCATTGGGAACCCGCTACTTAAAGTCAGCAAAATCCAACCCGTTTGCGTGAAATAAACAATTTTTTGTAAATTTGGAGTGACGAGTCACCTTATGATAATCGAAAAATCAATAAAACTCTTCCCCATCGTAGGCCTCAGCGCGCGCGTTACAAAATTGGAACCCTTTGGGAAATGAATAGCATATCCTACAATGAAAAATAAAACAAATGTGATACGATAATTGAAAATAGAGACAATGGATCCTCTAACAATTCCGAATAAGCTATATGGTCGCAATCGCGAAATCACCAGATTGTTTGAATCATTTGAGCGCATCAGCAGTGGTCATGGTGAAGTTTTATTGGTGCCGGGTTCTTCAGGGGTAGGAAAAACAGCTTTGGTAAATGAGCTCAGAAAACCTACACGGAACAACAATGGCTTTTTCGTACGTGGGAAATTTGATCAATTTCAACAGAATATTCCCTATTTCGCATTTCGACAAGCTCTGACTGAATTATGCAGTGAACTGCAGGAAGACAGGCGGCATCGCTCGCAGTTTAAAGCAGAAATCCTTCAGTCTGTTGGCAATTTGGGCCAGGTACTGGTTGGTTTTATTCCGGAATTTGAGTCATTTCTTGGTGTACAGCCAACCCTGGAAAGCATAAGCCCACAAGAAGCCCGTCACCGCTTTGCTAACGTTATTCACAACTTTCTCTCGGTGATCTGCAAGCCCGAACATCCCCTGGTCATCTTCATTGATGACTGGCAATGGGCTGACACCGCTTCATTTGAACTGATTAAACAGATACAAGTAGGGATCAAACTGCGTTATTTACTGGTGATCATTTCATATCGCGACAATGAGGTGAAGTCAACCCACCCTCTTGCATTGACTTTGGATGATTTGCGAAATCATGATGTTTATATTGAAGAGCTTCAAGTTAAAAATATAAACATGGAGGATGTCCGGGAACTTATTGCTGAAACGCTGAAGCCATCGACTGAAAATATTGAGGGACTTGCTGCAGTGATTCACAGCAAAACGAATGGAAATCCATTTTTTGTGCGTTCGTTTCTTACCTTTCTCTACGAGTTCGAACTGATTTGGTTTGATGACCTCAGAAACTGCTGGCAGTGGAAAATTGATAAATCTGCTGAAAATAACTTGCCAGGCGATCCTGTAGCGTTATTTGTCCTTAAATTTCGCCGTCTTGATACAGACAGGCTGAATCTTTTCTCTCTAGCCGCCTGTCTTGGTACCAACTTTGATATGGAAACCCTGAGTATCATCAGCGGTCGCGATCCCATTGCATGTCGGGACCTGCTTTTTTCCGATCACATAAAAGACATACTCCAGCCTTTGGATGAGGGGGGGATCTCCTCCCCTACTGAAAATTTTCGAGCCACGCAGTTATATTCATTTCTGCATGACCGGATACAACAGGCGGCTTATTCGTTAATTGAGCCTTCGGAACGACCAAATATTCTATTGCAAATCGGAAGACAGTTGGTCATCAGTCTTCAGCCCGATCAACTTGACGAAAGATTATACGAGGTAGTGAATAATCTGAATGCCGGTTATCGTCTTATTCATGATATCACAGAACAGGTAAAAATGGTTGAGCTAAACATCAGCGCTGCACGCAAAGCATACGCTGCTGCTGCATATCGCTCGGCACTCCAGTTTTATGGGTCAGCAAACCGATTTTTGGAGACATCCGGTTTTGCCGATTATCTTTGGCACGACCACCACGAACTGGCCCTAAGTCTTTTCAAGGAAAGGGCAGAATGTGAGTTTTTGGAGGGAGACCGCCACGAGGCGGAAGCGTGTATTCATCAGTCTGTGGCCCATGCCGGTTCAGCACTTGAGAAGGCAGATGCCCTGAACATCCTGATCGTTCACTATACGCTGCTGGCCAGGTACCCTGAAGCCATTGCGGCGGGGCGACTGGCACTGGATGCATTGGGGATCAGTCTGCCTGAAAAAGACTACGAGGCAGAACGCAATAAAGAAATCGCTTTAGTACGGAACATGGTGGGAACCCGTTTGGTATCCTCCCTGGTTGAACTTCCTGTCATGAGCAATCCTGATATGCTTATGGCATCAAAAATTCTGATCACCATGGGGCCACCCTGCTATAGATCACATCAACGGCTCTGGGGCGTGATTGTACCGAAAGTGGTTAACCTGACATTGCGTTTCGGCAATATACCTCAGATTGGTTACAGTCATACGGCATTTGGCGGACTTCTGGGGTGGGTGGACGACGATTACACAACGGCAAAGGAGTTTGGTGAACTGGCAACGCACCTGATGGCCGGCACGTTTCAATCCCCAACTTATCAAAGCGTGTTTTACCTGATGATCGGCAGTTCAATCCGACACTGGTTCAAGCACCTCAAATTCAGCTCCCAGGATTATGCAGATGCCTATGAATTTGGATTGCGTTCGGGCAACCTGCAGTATGCTGCTTATGCCTTTGGACACAACATGTACTGTCAGTTTTACCAGGGTATCCCGCTGGAACGGGTGATTCAGGAAACAAAACATTCCCTTGATTTCAGCCGTATACGCCTTAATCAATGGGCCATCGACCTGTTAGAGGGTGGGCTGAATATCTTCGGCATATTATCGAAGGATGAGCTTGCGGTAAATGAAATAAATTCCTGGTCGGAGGGGGAGTATCTCCACACGGTGAAAGATCATCATAATATTCAGGTTACCTGTATTTACAAAATTCTAAAAACGTTCTCACTTTTACTGTTCGGAAATTATAAGGCCGCCCTGGCATTGTCTGATGAAACCGAACCACTTATTTATACAGTAGGAACTCAGGGACTTTTACCCTGGCCCGAGCATCTATTTGCACGTGTTCTGATTCTCACAGCACTTTACTCAAACGCAGATAAGGAGCAACAAACCAAATGGCGGCAGGAACTTGACCCGATGATAAGCAGGCTTCGTATCTGGGCCGACAACTGCCCTGAAAATTTCAAACATAAATACCTGCTGGCTACTGCAGAACTGGCCAGAATTGATGGCCGACAGGGTGAAGCAACACAGCTTTTTGACATGGCCATTGAAGCAGCTCAGTCCGGCAATTTTCACCAATGGGAGGGCATGACCAACGAGCGGGCCTATGGTTTTTGGCAGAAACTTGGAAATGATCGTCTTGCGCAAGTCTACTGGCAGCAAGCCTATGTATGTTATGACCGCTGGGGAGCCGTTGCCAAGGTGCGATCGATGGAAGAGGCGTACCGGACCTATATTGCTGAAAATCTCCCTCCTGTCAATGGACCTGGCAAATCGGCTAAAAAACTGGAACGAGAGATTAAAAAGGATCTTCAGGAGAGACAAATTAAACAACTCCGCAATTTTGCATTCCAAATGCAACAAACCAAACTGCATGTTGAGACAGAGGCGCAGGCCGAAGAACTGGCCCTTGCCATGCAACGGTTGAGAATTGAAATTGTCGAGCGCAAGCGAACCGAACAAGCCCTGCGCGAAAGTGAGGAACGGTTTAAAAAGCTGTTCCTGGAAGCGCCCTTGGGTATTGCGCTGATTGATTCATTTACGGGGTTAATCAATGAAGTTAATCCGATGTTTGCTAAAATTGCAGGTAGAACAATTGAAGAAATTTACCAAATTGACTTGATGAGTATCACGCACCCGGATGATATTCAGGAAGATTTAGATAAAATGGCCTTATTAAATGCTAAGAAAATACCCGGGTTCCGGATGGAAAAACGGTATTTCCCCCACGACGGACATCCAGTGTGGATCAATATGACGATCGCTCCGATTGATATAGCCGATAAAGCACATCCGCAACATCTCTGCATGATTGAGGATATCACGGAGCGAAAGCAGGCTGAAAAAGAAATAAACCTTAAAAACGAGGAACTGATAAAACTCAATACCGAAAAAGACAAATTCTTTTCCATCATTGCCCACGACCTGCGCAGCCCTTTCAATGCCTTCCTGGGCTTTACACGCATGCTGGTTGAGGAGCTGGATACCTTTTCATTAAAAGAACTTCAAAAGATAGCCGTGAGTATGAGGAACTCCGCTACCAATCTGTTCGGATTACTTGAAAACCTTATGGAGTGGTCGCGCATGCGCAGAGGTGTTACTGCTTTTGAGCCTGAAACATTTCTATTGAAGTCCTTCGGGGAGGAGAGCTTAAAGTCGGTATTAGAACCGGCTAACAAAAAGGGAATTGAGATCAGACATAAAATCCCTGAAAATATAGAAGTTTATGCCGATCGGTATATGCTTGGATCAACCATCCGCAATCTGACCACCAATGCTGTGAAATTCACCCACAAAGGAGGCATTATCACCTTTGCAGCGAAGTCTGATAGCGATAATTCAGTTGAAATATCCATCAGCGATACGGGGATCGGAATGAATAAAAACATGATCGAAAATCTTTTCCACCTTGATGAGCAAACCAACCGCAAAGGCACCGAAGACGAACCCAGCACCGGACTGGGCTTGATCATCTGCAAAGAGTTTATCGAAAAACATGGTGGAAAGTTGAGGGTTGAAAGCGAAGAAGGAAAAGGTTCAGTGTTCTATTTTACGTTACCAACTAATCCGAAAGCATAAGATGTAAAACGAATGTTGTTTTATAGAAAACAGAGCCGATCAACTTGAAAATATGAAAATATTAATTGTCGAAGATGATATCGCTTCCATTCTGTTGCTCACGCGATTGAAAACCTTACGATTTCGGAAGGCGCATTACGATTTCGTAATCTTTTTATTTTCATATTTCTATTTATACAATATCAAATTATTGATATACAGTTATTTATATAATTTGGCATGTTTTTTGATGTCAAAATCACCATTATTCTAACTTATAATGATACGCAGCAGTTCATGAATATCACCCATAACAAATCCGAATCCGAAATCCTTCGCCAAAGAGCAGAAGAACTTCTGAGAAAGAAAGCAGAATCCAAAATTCTGAAACTTATTGAGGAGCTTGCCTTTCAAAACGAAGAGAAAACAAAACGAGCCGATGAATTAATCAGTGCAAAAGAAGAAATTGAATTGCAGGCAGAGTTAATCAGTGCAAATAACAAAGCGATCAAACTCGGGTTTGAGCTTGAGGTGCACCAGGTAGAGTTGAAACTGCAAAACAAAGAGCTCTCCTGTGCAAAAGAAAAAGCTGAAACTGATGCCAAAAAATATGCTGAATTGTACGATTTCGCCCCTTCAGGATATTTTACACTTTCCCATGAAGGAACGGTTACCGAGGTCAACTTTAGCGGGGCAACGATGCTTGGCAAAGCTCGCGCTCAATTAACAGACAAACGTTTTGGTGTTTTCGTTTCCGACGACACAAAACCGATTTTCAATCTGTTTCTGGATAAGGTTTTTAGCAGCAAGGCAAATCAGTCCTGTGATGTAACCCTGTCGACCAGGGGAAACTTGCCGATGTTTGTTCATCTTACGGGCATCGTTAACGAAAATGGAGAACAATGTCTGGTGAGCATGGTTGACATCACCGACAGCAGGATTGTGACTGCATTGCAACAAAGCGAGCAACGTTTCCGTGCCGTTGTGGAGTGGGCACCTTATTCGATTGTCATTCACAGGGATTTGAAAATAATTTATGTCAATCCCGCAGCCATTAAAATGTTTGGCGCATCATCTGCGCAAGATTTTGTTGGAACTAAAGTATTGGATCGGGTTCATCCTGATTGCCATCAAATTGTGCTGGATCGAATACGCAGGGGGATTGATGATGGCATCAATGCACCGTTGACCGAGTTAAAATACATCAAGTTCGATGGAACGATCATAGATGTAGAAGTACAGGGAACACCTATTATGTACGATGGAGTACCGTGCATTCATGCTGCCATGCGCGATATCACAGAGCGCAGGCAGTCCGAGGATAAATTACAGCGGAGCCATGCCAGATACACTTCAATGACATCCAATATATCAGACGTAATCGGCATTATGGGGGCAGATGGCATTATGACATATAAAAGCCCGAATATCGAAAAATGGTTTGGATGGCTGCCTGAAGATCGTGTCGGCACCAGCGGTTTTTCAACAGTCCATCCGGATGATCTGGACCGTGTTGGAAAAGTCTTTTATTCTTTACTGGAGAATGAGAACTCGGTAAAAACATTTGAATTCCGGTATCTATGTAAAGATGGGAGTTATAAGCCAATAGAACTTACAGCGGCCAATCTTTTGAATGATCCCTTTATTCAAGGCGTATTACTGAATTACCGGGATATTACAGACCGAAAGCAAATTGAGGAAGAACTGGAACAAACCGCTACACGTCTGGCATTGGCTACCACTGCCGGTGGTGTGGGTATTTGGGATTGGGATATCGACAACAATGTTCTCGTTTGGGACGATCAGATGATTGCACTATATGGCCTTGACAGAAAGAGTTTCAGCGGCGCTTACGAAGCCTGGCAGCAAGGTCTTCATCCTGACGATGTGTTACGGGGTGACCAGGAAATTCAAATGGCGATCAGCGGCAAAAAAGAGTTTAACACAGCGTTTCGGGCTCTCTGGCCCGATGGAACTATCCGCTATATCAGAGCGCTTGCCGTTGTTCAACGCGATGACTCAGGGAAGGCACTCCGTATGATAGGTACCAATTGGGATATTACTGTCCAGAAGCTTGCCGATGAAAAGCTACGAGCGAGCGAAGATAACTTACAAAAGATCAACGCCGAAAAAGACAAATTCTTCTCCATCATTTCCCACGATTTACGCGGCCCTTTCAATGGGTTTTTAGGGTTGACAAGGTTGATGGCTGAGGAATTACCAGGTTTGACACAGGAGGAAATTCAAAAAATGGCTGGGAGCATGCGGGACTCCGCGACCAATCTGTTCAACCTGCTCGAAAACCTGCTGGAGTGGTCACGAATGCAACAGGGCGGCCTCATCTTTAATCCTGAATCAATCTTGTTGATGTCCATAATGAATGAACGTATGCGCCCGGCAATTGATCTGGCTGACAAAAAAGGGGTTGAAATCAGGTATGAAATCCAGGCCGATCTGAAAGTGTTTGCCGATGAGTATATGCTCTCCTCAACAATCCGCAACCTGGTCTCCAATGCCGTGAAGTTCACCGTTAAAGGAGGAAAAGTCACCATTGCAGCAAAGTCAGTTCCCGGCCATTCAGTTGAAATTTCAGTCAGTGACACCGGTATGGGCATGAGCCCTGAAATGGTTCACGATTTATTCCGGCTCGATGTTCAAACCAATCGCAGAGGCACCGAAAACGAACCCAGCAGCGGGTTGGGATTACTCCTTTGCAAAGAGTTCGTTGAAAAGCACGGCGGTAAGTTATGGGTGGAAAGCGAAGAGGGAAAGGGTTCCGCGTTTTATTTTACCATCCCCAACCATGCTGAAGTGCTGATAAAAAAAGTTATTTTACATGGTGTTTCAGAAGAAGACAAAGAAGATCAAATTAAACGCATAAAAATATTAATTGCCGAAGACGATGAAATATCAGCTTCCCTCATCTCTGCGATGGTCGATAAATACAGCTATGAAGTATTACATGTAAAAACCGGAGTTGATGCCATGCAGGCTTGCCGTAATAATCCTGATATTGATTTGGTTCTGATGGATATTAACTTAGGCGGAATGAACGGTTATGAAGCCACCCATCAGATTCGTCAATTTAACAAGGACATTGTCATTATTGCACAAACATCATTCAGCCTTAAATTTGACAGCGTAATGGCCATAGAGGCGGGGTGCAATGACTATATCAACAAACCAATCAGCAATTCTGAGCTTCAAGGGTTGATACGAAAATATTTCACTGAATAATAATCCTGAAGTAAACTGAAACACAGGTCCTTAAGTTGTGTCAGGTTGATTTTTAAAGTTTTCCTTCGTACAGGTCTTCAATTGGAAAAATCAAATCATAGTCGTTCCAATTAAGATTTCCATCAACGATCTCATAATTCTTAAACTTAGCTTCATAAAGTGGCGGCTGGTAAGTAAATTTTAATGGATTAAATAGGCCGGCTGCAATTTTATAAGATTGAATTGGCTTCCCTTTTAAGTTTGTATATTTGGATCGCTAACGGCATTGCGGCTGCATGTGATACGTTACCCTGCAAATTAAAACAATCGGCACATCCCAGAAATAAGAAATTTTTTAACAGTTTGCTTTAAAACAGACTACATGAGCACTAAAAACAAAAATTGGATTTATCCATTGATGGCATCCGTATTGGTCTCAACTTTTTGGTGTAGTTGCAAGAAAGATGATGCGCCCCAGCCAGTGGCCATAGCTACTGATTATTCGCAAGCTGCTCATTGGTTATCTATACCTGCCCCGATCATGGCCGTTGATGTTTTTTATCTTTATCCGACTTGCTGGCAAAAGGTTGATTCAACTGCTCCGAATATATGCAACATCGACAACCCTTCCATGTTGGCAGGTGCACCCCCGGAATTTGCACGCCAGGCAACGGCTTTTGAAACTTTTGCAAATGTTTTCGCACCCTATTACCGGCAAGCCGATGCCAATTATACGTTAAGTTTACCGGAAGATCAACGGGAGCAGGTAATCGGCGGTATCCCAACATCAGATGCCGTTGCAGCCTTCGGATACTATATTCAACATTACAATCAGGGTCGCCCATTCATTCTGGCAGGACATTCACAAGGCTCAAATGTTTTGATCCATTTGCTTTCAGGATACATGAGAGACAACCCGGAGGTTTATCAGCGTATGATTGCCGCCTACGTTATCGGTTATCCGGTAACTGCAACCTACCTGACCAATAATCCTCATTTGAAATTTGCACGGGGCCCCGATGACACAGGTGTAATTATCTCCTATAACACTCAGGCTCCCAGTGTTGTTCCGCCTCATAATCCAGTGGTATCAACTATAGTTGGTCTTGTAATCAATCCGATAACATGGACAAGAACCGAGTCAGAAGCATCAACTGCTGAGGGGTTGGGTTCCATCATGCCCGATTCGGTGACATCGAAATTTCAACCGGTGCCCCAATATGCTGATGCCAGGGTCGATATAAATAAAGGCGTGCTGATCTGTACCTCTGCCGACTCAAACGAACTATATAAATACACTAAATCTTTCGGGAAGGGAGTTTACCATAGCTTTGATTACCCTTTTTACTTTTTCAATATCCGGGCAAATGCCCAGAACAGAGCTGACAAATTTCTGCGCAAATAAGTAGTTTACCAGGCCTCATCACCATTGGTAACCCGCTACTTAAAGTCAGCAAAATCCAACTCCGTTTGCGTGAAATAAACAATTTTTTGTAAATTTGGAGTAAAGACAGCTACATCCTTCAGTCCGTAATCCGGAATCTCGTTTCAAATGCAGTGAAATTTACTTCCAAAGGTGGGAAGATATCCATTACAGGAAAGGCATTGAAAGATGGTTCAGTTGAAATATCAATCGGTGATACCGGTATAGGTATGAGTCCAACAATGGTTGAAAATTTATTCAGACTTGATGTTCCATCAAACAGAAAAGGTACCGATGGTGAACCCAGCACTGGTTTAGGTTTAATTATCTGCAAAGATTTCATTGAGAAACATGGTGGAAAAATCTGGGTGGAAAGTGAAGTTGGACAATGGAGTAAATTTAATTTTATAATTCCCGGGCATCCGATTAATTGATACAATGATGTATATGGTTATACGAAAGTTAATCCCTTAGTAAAAAATACCGCAACATTTTTTCTAACCCTTGGAAACACAACTGTAAATATTCCGTGAAGAAAAAGATTACGTTCCCGGCCTTGACGATCAAGGTGAAGAATATGACCAGCAGCTGTTGTATCCATTTACTTCGCCTAGAATTAGCCATAGATGGAATTGAGATCCATGATATTAAGCTTGGCACAATTATTCTTTCACACGACCCGAAGAGAATATCCATGAAAAAGATTGAATCACTCATTGAGAGCTTTGGTTTTGAGATCATTGTTAACAAGGAAGAAATACTTGTTGAACAAATTAAGCAAGCCGTAATCGACCTCGTCCATAATTCGACCTATAACGCCATGGTCCGCAATTCAGACTATCTTGTTCAGCGGTTCGATATGTCCTATCCCTATATTTCAACCCTCTTTTCAAAACACGAAAATACCACACTCGAAAAATTCACCATCCTCCATAAAATTGAAAAGGTTAAAGAACTCATCGAATACGGGGAACTGACTCTGAGCGAAATCGCATATATGATGGGCTACAGCAGTGTGCAGTACCTTTCAAGCCAATTCAAGACGATAACCGGTATATCGGTTACGGATTACAAAGTGATGCCTTCCCATGGCCGGATAGGACTTGATAAAGTGGCTATCCGGGAAAGTAATTTCACCTAACTTCGCCCAATGAAATATGTTATACTGGCCTTAATATGGATTTCTTATGTAGCCCTGCACAGTGCCATGATAACTCCAAAATTCACCAATTTTCTCCAAAGGCAACTGGGCGATTCATATAAATTCTATAGGTAATTCTATAAGCTGGTTGCCTTGGTTTTACTCATTCCTGTTGTTTTATATACATATTCGATACGGCAAACACCATTCTTTATCTGGGAGAACTATCTCCTTCCTGTCAGGTTCCTAATGATTGCAGCCAGCTTGCTTCTATTCTACGCCGGTGCCAGGCAATATGATATGTCAACCTTCTTGGGGTTGAAACAGATTAAAGAACCAGTAAACCATAACCTCATTAATGCAACTGGAAAGCTCAATTCAAGTGGAATATTGGGTGTAGTGAGGCATCCTTTTTAAGCAGCTGTCTTCCCATTGATCTGGGCAACCAATCTGGATATTACTTTTTTAATAGTGAACTGTATTCTAAGCATCTATGTAATCATGGGCACCATACTCGAAGAACAAAAACTTGTCGAAGAGTTCGGAGATGAATATCGTGCTTACCAGAAAAAAGTTTCGATGCTTTTCCCCATGAAGTGGATTCTTAATAAAATGAATCGAGGAATCAGTCACTGATTCCCTTCTTATTCAAGCGGCAACAGGAAAGCTTAGCAGAAAGCTGAACAATTGAAATTATAACGCAACTAATGAACATTTGTTCACAACTGTAAAAAAATGTCTATTTTTGTGCCGATAATAAACAATTTTAAACCCACCAATCATGAAAATCGCGATCCCATTTCATAATGGATATGTAAATGAACATTTTGGTCATTCTGCAAATTACGCTGTATTTACAGTCAACCCCGAGAACCAGATAGTGAATCGTACTGTCATCAAAGCCGATGAAGGATGTGGCTGTAAATCTGGGATTGGTTCACTCTTAGCACGTGAGGGTGTTACAATTATGCTGGCGGGCAACATCGGTGCAGGTGCGATCCATCACCTGTATACTGAAGGCATTGAGGTAATTCGGGGATGCACTGGCCCGGCTGAAGAGGTTGTTATCAATTTTTTAAAAGGTGAAATAAATGATGGTGGGCAAACATGCCACCAACATGAAGGTTGTGAAGACTAGCAGCATTAATAAGTAATGCTCTTTACATTACGAACATAAGTTCATTATATTTGCAGCTTATAATTCATAATGATGAAAACGACGTTCATTTTAAAACTGGTAATCGGATTACCCCTTGTAATTTTTGTTGACTATCTGGTGATGGCAATACTGGGATGTGTTACCTGTCTTTTAGGCTTTGGAGACGACTATTACTGCGGCTCTTATTGTCTTCTTGGGAAAGGATTACTGCTGCTTTCTGCAGTTCTTTATGGATGGTACCTTTTCCCGGAAATAAGAAATTTATTTCATGCCAACAAGCAGGTGCATTCTTAAATTTTCAGGAATTCCGGTTTTTCAGGGATTCCGATTTTTTCATTCATATAACCGCTGTGCTTTTTTGCGGGATCATATTGAATGCTCATTTTATCAAGCAAAGATTCAACGGAAACCTGGTGCAATTGCATCCCAAGATCCCAGGGATCCATTCCCAACACCAGTCCGGCCATCTCTTCATAAGTCAATACAGGGATTCCATAACCTTCGGCGTCATAGGTTTTACCGGTTGTTTCAGTAATGACATATTGCCAGCGGTCTAAAAAATAGGTACATCCCGGACAGTTGGCCACAATAAGATCAGGTTTATATGGCTCCATGGAGTCAAGCTTGAGTTTTGAGTTCGATAAAGAGTAGCCCCTATTTTCCTTAATAATGTAATTTCTGAATCCAAAGCCACAGCAATGGCGGCGTTCCGGGTAATCAATGACCGCTCCACCCCAGGCCTCAATCATACCTGAAAGGACCGACGGAAATTCAGCGCCGCCTACCCCTTTTTTGGGAAACATCTTGGCATAATGGCATCCGATGTGTTCCACCACCTTTAATGGTTCGCCTGTTTTTTGATTGATCAGCCTGTATTTGGATTGCCTGGCAATTTCCATCCTGTATTTATAGATAATATCACTGGTGTGAACCAGGTTCTTCGGGCTGGAAAAATCTCTGCCTGTCGCTTCATGCAGCTGCTGCCGGGCCTGCTCAAGAGTCTCAGGAAAATGATGCCAGGTTTCAATTACTTCAGAATAAACACCAAAGGAGGTGACACACGAAGCAATAAAATTTTCGTACCCGGCCTGGTTCATGAGGGAAAACTGACGAGCCACGACAGCCCGTGTAGTTTCAAAAGGAATCAGAGCAGAATGATAGGCTATTCCGGTGCATGTTGTTTGATGGGAATCATCAAATACATCTTTATTCAGATAATCTCTTAAAATCCTGAGAAATGCTATCTCAGATCCGGGAAAAAAATTTTGCCGGATACAACTGCGCGCAAAATAGTAATGGTCATCTGCAATGTCCTTCTGATATTCATTCCAAATCCGCTGTTTCCCTTCAACCTTCATCTCCTGTTTGTAATTATTGGATTTCACGATTTCGTTACTTCGCTACCTCACTACCTTGCTATTTCTTTTCGCATAATCTCTCAATTTCCTCAAACCGTTTTATTGCCCCGGTGACTTCGAAAATCCGGTTGAGTTCCGACATATCCTCCTCACTGATTTTTCGCATGGTACCCGGTCCATCGCCTTTGTAATTAGCGCCAAGTCTTTTAAGTATGCTATCAGCATTGTCTTTATACCACTGCCAAACAGGACCTTGCTCCGGATGACCATCCAGGTCAATTTCATCCAGGTACACGCAGTACCCATATTTGATCATATTTTCACCAATGATTCGTTTGACCTCCAGTTGCTGACGGCCCCTTTCCGATTTTGTGAAATAACCAAGTTCCTGGGACAGGTTGCGCAAGGCCTGCACAATGTAGCCAGGTGTGTTATTACGGGGACAACGGGTCTTACAACTCAGACATTCTCCGCAAAACCATATTGTATCTGATTCCAATAAATCCAGAATATCGGCTTCATTGCCACGTTGAACTGTATCGGCAATAATCCTGGGGTCGTAATTATAAAAATGTGCAGCCGGGCAGATGGCTGTACAGGTGCCGCAATTGATGCATGCAGACAGGCCCTCCTGAAACCTGACATCTTTCTTCAATATTTCAATCAGACTCATGGTCAATTATTCATATTGTCACTTGGAATCGCGATTTTCATTGCTAATTCCTTTCTTTTTTTGATATAACTGATGATGATAACTATTTTCCCTGATCAGATTCTTTCCGCATAGGGGACATACACTTTCCTTGCAAGGCACCCCCGGCTGATGTGGTATCTTTGTATTGCAATGCAGGCAAATGCAAAATCCCGGAAGGTTTTCGCAATGTTCCTGATCCGCCTTATGAGGCTTATCGGTGAGGGGCCTGATTTTATCCGATTCGCAATGAGAGCAGCATCTGATCGCCTTTTCACTGATCAGTAGTTTATGGCATGCTTCACAACGATACCAGAACTCATCTGTATGATAATCTCCCCCGGCAATGAAAATAGCCTTTCCTTCTACAAAAGCCTCCGCAATGGTGCGCCGGGCTTTTTCGTAGATCCTTGTCAGAGTCGGACGCGAAACCGCCATCTCATGCGCTGCCTCAAGCTGAGTCATTCCTAAATAATCCAGCAGTCGTATGACCTCATATTCTTCAAAAAAAAGGATGACCGGCTCTAGATCGGTGATCGGAATTCCAAAAGGCTTGAATCCTTCCATCATGGGAGGATGGTTAACAACTCGTTTTCTTTTAGGTCTTGGCATAATCCGGCAAAATTACGATACTTATGAACATACGTTCAGATAATTTATTAATTTTGTTTCATGCATTGCAAAAGTAAACGAATTACTTAAAACCCTTTTATGGAACACATTGATTTTTCACTTGTTGATTGGTCGAGGGCGCAGTTTGCGCTCACTGCCTTGTATCATTGGATTTTTGTACCGCTCACCCTGGGGCTTTCTTTCATAGTGGCATTTATGGAAACCCTCTATGTGCGAACAGGGAACCCGGAATGGAAGCGCATTACCAAATTCTGGATGACCCTTTTCGGCATCAATTTTGCCATTGGCGTGGCCACCGGTATCATTCTCGAATTCCAGTTCGGCACCAACTGGTCCAATTATTCCTGGTTCGTGGGCGACATTTTCGGTGCACCACTCGCCATAGAAGGGATCATGGCATTTTTCCTGGAAAGCACCTTTATCGCCGTGATGTTTTTTGGCTGGAATAAGGTGAGCAAGTCATTTCACCTTTTATCCACATGGCTCGTTGCCTTTGGCTCCAACCTTTCAGCTCTTTGGATCCTGGTGGCAAACGGCTGGATGCAGTATCCGACAGGTATGAAATTTAATCCCGATACAGTGCGCAATGAAATGGTGAACTTCTGGGAGGTATTGTTTTCACCGGTGGCCATCAATAAATTTCTGCATAGTGTTTCCCAGGGATATGTGTTGGCATCAATATTTGTGATTGGGATCAGTGCCTGGTATTTATTAAAGAAACGGGAGCAACTTTTTGCAAAACGGAGCATTATAGTAGCTGGAGTTTTTGGATTGCTTTCCATCCTTTTTGTCATCCTTACCGGTGACGGATCAGCCAGAACAGTGGCCAAATATCAGCCGATGAAATTCGCTGCCATGGAAAATCTGTACATTGGTCAGCAGAATGCACCGCTCGCAGCAATCGGGATTCTGCAGAAAGACAAGACCGAAGACCAGCACAAGAAGGAGGATTTCCTGTTTAAAATTGAAATTCCAAACATGTTGTCCTACATGGCATTCCTGGATGCAAACGCTTATGTACCGGGAATAAAGGATTTAGTTCATGGAAACCCTCAACACAACATCCTATCCTATAAAGAACGAAGTGAAAAGGGCCGTATTGCCATCGCCTCGCTTGCAGAATATAAAAATGCTAAAAAAGCAGGGAATGACAGCCTCTCAGCAGCTGCTTTGAAGCGGTTTGAAGAAAATTATCCCCATTTCGGTTACGGCTATTACGCAAATCGTGATGTTCATGAACTGGTGCCCAGTGTTCCCACATCCTTCTATTCTTTCAGAATCATGGTCGGGCTGGGATTCCACTTCCTGGCATTATTCATTGTCGTATTATGGTTGACTCTGAAAAATAAAATTGAATCAAAGCGGTTCATTTTATATACTGCATTATGGACTATCCCATTCGGTTATTTGGCCTCCATGCTTGGCTGGGTGGTCGCTGAAGTTGGCCGTCAACCATGGGTGATTCAGGATATCCTGCCCACCATTGCAGCCGTTTCACAGATCAAAACATCTTCAGTGCAGATGACATTCGGGTTGTTTATGATCATTTTTACCGGATTACTGATCGCTGAAATCAAGATCATGACCACTCAGATTAAGAAAGGTCCGGCACCAGAAAGTTCATCAACCATTCATTAATCGCTAAATACCTGAATTATGTTCGAAACATTTTCATATATCACCCTGCAGGAATACTGGTGGATCATCGTTTCCCTGCTGGGAGCCATCCTGGTCTTTCTTATGTTTGTTCAGGGCGGGCAAACACTTATTTACACACTTGGTAAAACCGAAGACGAACGCACGGTTTTGGTCAATCTACTAGGCAGGAAATGGGAGTTCACCTTCACCACCCTGGTCACCTTTGGCGGCGCATTTTTCGCATCGTTCCCCTTGTTTTACTCGACAAGTTTCGGAGGAGCCTACTGGGTTTGGATGCTCATTCTAATTGCATTTGTTGTTCAGGCCGTTTCATACGAATACCGGTCAAAACCCAACAATTTTTTCGGGCACCGCACATATGAAATATTGCTCTTCATCAACGGATTGCTTGGAACAGTATTGATAGGCACCGCTGTTGCCACCTTCTTTACCGGTTCCGATTTTGTGGTAAATAAAATGAATCTGACAAACCTGACTGGCGACAAAATGCCCATCATATCAGCGTGGACAGGCCTTGCGTACGGTTTGGAAGCTGCCCTGAACCTTCAAAACCTTACGCTTGGATTGACTGTCTTTTTCTTAGCCCGTGTACTGGCACTGCTCTATTTCATGAACCGAATCAACAATACGGCCATCATGGAACGGGTCAAAAAGCAACTGTTGTATAACGCCATTCCCTTTGTTGTTTTCTTCCTGACATTTACGATCTGGTTACTATTGTCGGCAGGATTTGCTGTAAATCCGGAAACCAAAATTGTATCCATGGAACCGTACAAATATCTTCATAACCTTATTCAAATGCCAGTCGTTGCTGTTTTGTTTCTGCTGGGCGTGGTGATGGTACTGATAGGCATCGTCCGTCCACTCACCTGCTTCGTTAAATGCAGCACCAAAGGGATCTGGGCGACAGGTATCGGAACAATCCTTACAGTATTTTCGCTGTTCCTGCTTGCAGGTTTCAATAACACCGCCTATTATCCTTCAACTTACGATTTACAAAGTTCACTTACCATCGAAAACAGTTCATCAAGCCATTACACCTTGGTTGCCATGAGTTATGTATCGCTCATGGTTCCTTTTGTGCTTGCATATATCTTTTATGCCTGGCGCTCAATTGACAATAAGAAGATCGATATCGAAGAAATGAAAAGTGAGACACATATTTACTAAAAACTGAAACAATGATAACTCAGATTATATGGTTTTTTAGCTGGCCGGTCCTGATATTGGTTTCCTGGTTTGTCTTGTCTAGGGTCATTAAAAAGTTTGAAAAATCTTTGGGAGGCCTAGGGTAAGACTGAGTATTATTTCATATTTATTTTGTCTGTTATCAAGGTTATCGATGAAGAAATAGTGGTGTTTGAAATATTAATAATGATTGCTTGATCCAGCTGCCACTTTTCAATTACAGATTTTACTTGGTCTGTTCTTACTGCCATAATCAGGTGGTTACATGAAGCCTTCAGCAATTCAGCTACACTATCCGACCAACCTTTATTATATAACTCCAGTCTGCCAACCTCGTCAATGATAATTATCCTGTTTTGTTTGTTAATTTCAGGCTTTAAACAATCAACAAAGTTGAGCAGTTCACCTGGAAGAAATAGAATGACCGTTTCCAAAAGGTTGGTGATCCTTCGATAATGTAAAGAATAAACTGCAATAATTAATTTTCCAAAATTATTTATTGACGAACATATGTTCATTATCTTTGCATCTTAAACGAGCAATATGCCACACCTGAATAGTACCGGGCCTGAAGGCAAAGGAAGTGCAACAGGACGTGGAATGGGAAAATGCAAAAAAAACACCAATGAAGAAGCCTTGCAAAAGCTGGGAAAAGGATTAGGCCAACGCCGTAAGACAGGCGGTGGGACCGGAAAAGGGAAACGCCTGAAAAATGATCAGAAATAAACTGACTTAAAAAAGCTATAAATGACTCAATTACTTGATAAAATCCCCATGGAAGGGGTTAAGAACATTATTGTCGTCGCCTCAGGAAAAGGTGGTGTTGGGAAATCAACAGTGGCAGCCAACCTTGCTATCGCACTGGCAAGAAACGGACTAAAAATAGCCCTGGTAGATGCTGATATTTACGGACCGTCAATCCCAAAAATGTTTGGGATTGAAGATATCAGACCGGAAGTATCTGCCCTGGGGGACAAAGAGATGATCTTCCCTGTGGAAAAGTTTGGCGTTAAAATAATGTCGATCGGTTTCTTTGTAGCACCAAACCAATCGCTGATCTGGCGTGGCCCAATGGCGGCAAATGCCCTCACCCAGCTTTTTGAAAATACCCAGTGGGGCGAGATTGATTACATGATCATCGATTTTCCTCCCAGTACCGGAGATATTCAACTTACTACCGTTCAAAAACTCAACCTTGCCGGAGCTATTATTGTAACCACTCCTCAGGAAATTGCTTTGAACGATGTGCGCAAGGCTGCATCCATGTTTGTGAACAAGGATATCAATGTCCCGATTCTGGGGATTGTTGAAAACATGTCCTGGTTCACGCCTTCAAAACATCCTGACGAAAAGTATTTCATTTTTGGGCAAGGGAGTGGAGAAAAGATGGCTGCCGAATATAATTCACAGCTAATTGGACAAATTCCGCTTGTCATGGAGGTTGGTGAAGCAGCCGACCATGGAAAAAGTATCTTCAGCCAGGGGAATAAAACAGTTATTGAATCCTTTGAAAAGATTGCAGTCAAACTGATATCAGCGACAATTTTTTAATTTCGTGGAAAAACCTATGATGAAAAATAGGTTCTTCCTAATCCTAAACCTAACCACCCTCCTGCTTTGCAGTTCAATGATGTATGGTCAAAATTCGCTAACCGGGCATGTAAAGGATAAGGAGACTGGAGAATCACTTCCAGGTGCAGCAGTTTTTATTCCTGATCTCAAAGCTGGTACCTCCACTGATAACGACGGCATATATAAATTTCATAATCTTCCAGGTTCATCCATGGTGGTACAGGTGAGTTTCCTGGGTTATAAAGCTGAAATTGTCACCCTGGACATGTCAAAAGTGCATTCCCATGATTTTCAGCTAACCCCTTCAGCAATCGAAGCAAAGGAAGTTGTGATAACAGGAAATGCCTTGTCATCCGACAACGACCGCAGCAGCTTCTCCATCACTCCAATCAATAAAGATCAATTATTGACGGTCCCATCCACTAACCTGATCAATTCTATCTCTTCAATACCAGGCGTTTCAGAAATCACAACGGGAGGAGAGATATCAAAACCGGTCATCCGCGGATTAGGATATAACCGTATCGTCACGCTGAACGAAGGAGTGCGGCAGGAAGGGAATCAATGGGGTGATGAACATGGCATCGAGATCGACCAGTTTTCAGTCGACCGGATTGAAGTCCTGAAAGGTCCGGCCAGCTTGTTTTACGGTTCGGATGCAATGGGAGGTGTTATTAACATTCTGGAGCAAACCCCTGCAAAAACGGGTTCCATCTGCGGGGAATGGGTTTCCCAGTTTTCGACCAATGACCGGCTATTCAGTAACTCGGCCATGGTGGAAGGAAATCAGGATGGCTGGATATGGAGGGCAAGGGGAACCTATAAAACAGCAAGTTCTTATCATACACCCGCCGAATGGGTTTATAATTCGGGTTTTAATGAGAAAAATTGATCCCTGATGGCAGGAGTGATAAAAAAGTGGGGATACTCCCATCTGCATTTCAGTTCTTTCAATGCTAAAATCGGGATGGTTGACGGAACGCGTGATTCTGCAACAAATCAGTTCATTGATTACCAGGGAAATATTGTTTCTGAAGAAATGGCTAAGAGCCGTTCGCTCAATGTTCCTTTTCAAGAGGTTAGTCACAACAAGATATCATCGGTAACAAACCTGCTTATCAGGGATAACCAGATTAGTATCAGTCTTGGTTACCAGTGGAACCATAGGAAAGAATTCGGGGAAACGCCTGATACTCCCGGATTGTTTTTCCATCTGGATACATGGACCTACGATCTCCGCTATACCAGGCTAGTGGCGAAATCACTTGAACTTGTTGGAGGGGTTTCAGGCATGACGCAAATCAATCGTAATCATGGCACAGAATACCTGATACCTGATTACGACCTCCAGGACTTCGGAGGGTTTGTATATGCCAAAAAAACCTGGGAAAGATTCACCCTTAATCTCGGAGTACGATATGATTACAGGTCTGTGAAAGGATATCCCTTGTACCTCGACACGCTTGGATATCCTGCTCCTTCGGGAGATACACTCTTTCAGGCATTCAGCAGGGATTTCTCCGCTTTCACAGGATCAACAGGGATGACATTCAGACTGAACAAATCAATCAATTTCAAATTCAATGTCGGAAGGGGATTTCGCGCTCCGAATATATCTGAATTAAGTGCCAATGGCCTTCATGAAGGTACATTCAGGTATGAAATAGGAAACCCTGAGCTGAATCCGGAGACAAGCCTGCAAATAGACGGTGAAATTGCATGGGATAATAAATTTCTGAATATGGCATTTAACGGGTTTTATAATATGATCAATAACTTCATTTATTACAGGAACATCGATGATGAGAAAAAGGAAGTGAATGGAGTATGGTATCCTGTTGATGCCCTGCATTTTGATAATAACATTGATTATGTGTGGGGTGATAACCTTTCCTCTGGTGTCCCTCTTCCTTTTATTCCGGCTCTCCATCTGACAGACCAGGTAAAATGGACTTTTAAAACAAAGAAAACCAGTGCTATGAAAAATCCTTACATTCAACTTGAGTTGGAGACCCATTTTTATCAGGGCAGGATTGATGTTTTTGAAACCGCCACGCCGGGATATGTTTTACTTAATTGTAGCCTGGGTTCCAAATTAAGGGTACAAAAACAGCTATGGACGTGGTATGTCAGTGGGATAAATTTACTCGACACAAAATATTACGATCATCTCAGCAGACTGAATGAAGTGGGCGTTTATAACCTGGGCCGCAGGATCACCTTCGGTTTGGTAATTCCTTTTGGTGTTTATAACAGAGATGGGGATGAATACTAAATTAAATTTGAATCCCCTGAGCACCGCTTAAGGTAGCTTTTTTATTTTCAGGGGAACAGGGATCAAATCATCATCGCACGAGGCAAAGACAAAGTCAGCCTCTATCGCTTTTTCCCTGTATTCCGAATACATTTCTTCGGAGAATACCTCTATCTTGATATACAATTTAATATTCCCTGCTTTTGCTATGGTGCCATTTATTTCTACGATCGAATTGGGCAAAATTGGTTTCAGAAAACGTATATGCTCAATTTTTACCGTGATCATCCGCTGCCGTGAATACCTTGTTGCAGTGATAAAAGCAACTTCATCAAGCCATTGCATCGCCTCCCCGCCGAAAAATGTCCCGTTCGAATTCAGGTGTTTTGGGAAAACAACACGGTATTGCTGTGTTGAAGGGTTCGCATTTACGAGATTGGGTTTCATTGAATTATTTTTTGCAAATTTAACACATTGCGAACATATGTTCACTAAATTTGCAGAAAAAAACAATGGACCTAAAAAATGCTGGTTTCGACACCAAACTCATTCATGCCGGGGAAATCGATGATCAATTCGGTAGTGCAACTGTTCCCATTTATCAAACCTCAACCTTTCGCTTTAAAAGCGCTCAGCATGGAGCTGATTGCTTCTCAGGTGCCAGTGATGGTTATATTTATACGAGGATCGCAAATCCTACCATCCATGCTCTGGAAGAAAATATTGCCACCCTTGAAAACGGATACGGCGGCATAGCTACCGGCTCAGGAATGGGCGCCATTACCACTGTTTATATGGCCCTGCTAAATGGAGGAGATCATATTATCAGCACCGATGCAGTATATGGACCGGCAAGAGGTGTACTGGAGCAGGATTTTGGCCGGTTTCATGTTGAAGCCTCCTTTGTCAATACCGCTGATATTCAAGAAATTAAAAAAGCAATACGGCCGAACAGCAAGGTGCTTTACATTGAAACACCCGCAAATCCCACGATGGAGATCACCGACATTACCGCTTGTGCCAAAATCGCAGCAGAGCATAACCTGGTATTGGTTGTGGATAATACCTTTTCCACCCCCTACCTGCAAAAACCCCTGGATCTTGGAGCAGACGTCGTGCTTCATTCGGTTACGAAGTTCATCAATGGCCATGCTGATATCGTTGGTGGAATTATCGTCACTAAAGAAGCTGTTCTGTACAAGAAAATCAGGCACTGCATGGTGTATATGGGTTGCAATATGGATCCCCACCAGGCATACCTGGTATTACGCGGGGTGAAAACCCTGTCATTGCGCGTTGACCGGAACCAGGAAAATGCAGTTAAAGTTGCTGATTTTCTTGAAAATCACCCGAAGGTCGCATGGATCAAATATCCAGGGTTAAAATCGCACCCACAGTATGAATTGGCAAAGCGACAAATGATGGGCGCCGGTTCCATGATCAGTTTCGGGCTGACCGGTGGTTTTGAAGCGGGTAAAAAGCTGATGGATAATGTTCATCTTGCTGTTCTGGCCGTATCACTGGGTGGCGTTGAAACACTGATCCAGCATCCTGCCTCTATGACCCATGCCGGTGTATCAAAGGAAAACAAAGAGCAGGCAGGTATCACCGACGATCTGGTAAGGTTCTCCGTGGGAATCGAAAATGCCGAGGACATCATTGGCGACTTAAGGCAGGCCTTGGAAAGAGTATGATAAAGT
>Ga0247839_1001452_pt1 | contig 39073 bp, 43 predicted proteins | sample LaCruzMarch2015__6_FD_192405 | JGI IMG/M metagenome (GOLD analysis project Ga0247839, IMG submission 192405) | Freshwater microbial communities from meromictic Lake La Cruz, Castile-La Mancha, Spain - LaCruzMarch2015_16m | ecosystem: Environmental > Aquatic > Freshwater > Lake | place: Spain... | reverse complement strand
GTGGAGTTTGCAGAGATAGATGCCGCGTGGCAGTTCGTAAATGACGGCTGGCACGAAAGCGCTTACGGCGACCTTTAGTCCTTGACGATGGGCTCCGGGTGCGCCCCGGTGAAGATCCCGGGGACGATCGAGCGGCCGGGCTTCGAGGTCCTGACCGCGGTGAAGCTGGCCCCGGTCTTCCTGCCGGCGGAACCTCCCGGACCTGCATCCTGAGCCCGCGCCCGAGCCCGAGCCCGAGCGGCACCGCGTCCCCGGCGGCACCTGGTCCCCGGCGGCACCCAGGGCGCGGCGCCCGGCTTCCGGGTGCGCCCGGGGCCTTGGGCCTGGACCACGGCAAGGCCCGCGAGCCCGGCCCCGTGGTGGAGCGGCCAGGCGCCCGAGCGGGTTCGCGGTCCTGACCGCGGCGCTGGGGGTCTTGCATCGCGGACGTTGCTGGACGTTGCTTCATGGGCCCGCCGGACCTATGCTGTCAACAATACTTGACAACATCAGGCGGCGCGACAGGTGAGCCTGCCGCGTCGTGCGCGCGTTCTTGCGTACTGCAAACATCCTAAAGGGCAACAACATGCGTCGACCACAGTGGGTTCTGCGCTGCTACGCAGAACGTGAGGCGCCGGGCGTCTGGGTTGCAATGTGCCTGGACTTCGACTTGGCTGCACAGGGCGAAACCCTGGCGGAAGCGCGCGCCCATCTGGACGCGATGATCACCGACTATGTAGCGGACGCCTTGACCGGTGAGGATCGCGACCACGCTGCGGCGCTACTCAACCGCCGGGCACCGTGGCGTTACTGGCTACGCTATTTCGTGCTCTCGTTGGTACGGCTCGTCCGTCCGCACGCGGCATCCGCCCAGTCGTTCCAGGAGTCGCTGCCGCTCGCCCTGGCCAAGTGAGCGGCCACTATCCCCCGCTGACCTGCGCAGACGTGAAGCGCATCCTGCGCGCCCTCGGCTTCACGGCCAGGCCCGGGCATGGAACCTCACACGAACAGTGGGTCAAAGACACCTCAGAAGGCAGGCTTAAGGTCACAGTCGATTGCCCTAAGGCGCCGTTCTCACAGTTCTTGATCGACTCAATGAGCCGTCAGGCGGGGGTCACAAAGGCCAAATTTTACGCGGCATTGCACTAGCGCGTGTCAGAGTGAGGGGCGGGTGGGGTCTGGACGGGCGGCCCGCGAGCGCGACGCCGCGGTGAGTCTGGCCTTGGTCACCTTGCCGGCGATACCGTCCGCGGTGAGTTTGAGCGGGTGACGGTCTTGGCGATGAGCGCCGGGGCCTGCCGCCGAGCGGCCCGACGAACGGCAAACCGAGGGTAGCGGCCCCTTGATGGGGGTAGATTTGGGGGTATCCACCAAAACACGCAGCTAGTTTCTATTTATTTTTCTTGGTGTTAAGAGCGCTATTCGATAGACGCCGAGGCACCAAATCGACGTTCGCCAAGGTCCAAGACCGTCCCGAAGCCTTCACACCAGTAGGCTTTTTTGTGACTTGATGGTTCCGACACGCAATTCGGCTCCAAGATCCAGCCATGCGGGCCCCAGCGCGGCGTGACGCAGCTCCGCCGGGGTCAGTGCCGAAGGGTCTTTGTCGGCACTCAGGTCCGCAATGAATGCCCGGTCAGCTTGAGAAAGACATCCTCCAGGTTGGGCACGTCCACCCGCAGTTCGGTCAGGTCGGCACCGATGCGCCCCAGGTGCAGCAGGGTGTCGGCGACGTCCTCGACCGGCAGTTCGATCTTGGCCCCGCGGGTCTCGGCGCTCTCCGCCAAGGGGACACCGTCCGGCCAGGCCTCCACCGGCAGGCGGATGATGGCCGCGGGGAAGTGCTCGCGGATCAGTGACAGCGGTGCACCCTGAGCGACAATGCGGCCCTGGTCGACGATGGCGACCTGGTCACAGAGGCGCTGGGCCTCCTCCATGTAGTGGGTGGTCAGCACCACCGTCTTGCCCTGGCGGCGGACGGTCTCGATCAGGTCCCAGAAGTTGCGCCGCGCCTGAGGGTCCAGGCCGGTCGTGGGCTCGTCGAGAAAGAGCAGTTCCGGGTCGCTGACGAGCGCGAGTGCGAGCAGCAGGCGCTGGCGTTGGCCGCCGGAGAGCACGCGCGTGTCCCGGTCCAGGATCTCGTCTAAGTTGCACATCGCGATCAGCGCCGCCCGGTCGGCGTGGCGACCGTAGAGGCTGGCGAAGGTCTGCAGGCACTCGCCCACGGTCTGGAAGTCCTGGAGCGCGGTGGACTGGAACTGAACGCCGATCAACTCGCGATAGCCCTTGTCCAGGGGTCGTCCCCGGAACAGGACCTGGCCCGAGGTCGGTTGGTCGATGCCCTCCAGGATCTGGAGCGTCGTGGTCTTACCGGCCCCGTTGGGACCGAGCAGGCCAAAACACTGTCCGCTCACAACCTGAAAACTGATGCCGTCCACCGCCCGCACCCCGGGGAAGCTGCGGACCAGGGACTGCACGTCCAAGAGAATGTTCATCGCAGATCGACCTCGCTCATAGGCGGCGCGAAAACGCCCGGTAACGCAGATAACACTGAAGCAGCAGCAGGTTGAGATAGCCCGCGGAGAGCGCGAGCGCCAGACCCGCGGGCAGCGCCAGTCCGCGGCCGGGCAGCAGGCTGGCGGCGACCAGCAGGCCGAGCGCGGCCAGGTGCAGCCCGACTTGGATGCGGGCGTGCCGCTCCGGGATGAAGGCGCGCATGTGCGGGATGCGCAGGTCGAAGCGGCGGGCCGCAAGCTGGCGCTGCTGAAGGTGGAACCAGGACAGGAAAGGCATGATCTTGAACAACATGCCGCTCGGCAGCCCGACCCCGACCAGCAGCAGGACGCCGATGGTCTCGGCCCGGCCGCCGAGGAGCCACAGGACGGTCGCCGCGAGCGCACAGGCCATGGCCAGGCGCCAGTGCAGCATGGACGGCTCAGCACAAGGGCCTCAGGACGGGGGGTTCCAGGACAACTCGGCACGGGTGGGCGGCGCGCCGCTGTCCCAGATCATAATCTCAAAGTGGTCCTCCCGGCCGCGGACGCGCCAGGAGTAGCCCATGGTCTGGAGCATGTCGTAGAGGGGAAAGGGCTCCCGGCGGTGCAGGACCCACAGACGCCCGCCGGCCGGCATGGCAGTCAGGGCGTCCAGCACCCGCTCCAGGGGTTCCGGCGGGGGCAGGGTGCGGACATCCAAGACTTGGGGCATAACGGGTTCAGTCTCCGGCCGCGCGGGCGGCAAGTTCATCAGCAATGGCCACGCCTCGCATCGGCAGGGCGCCGTCGGCCATGGGGTTCTCGGCGACGCGGAAGACCTGGGCCAGTTCCGGGAACAGGATACCCTCCTCCACGGCAAAGCGCTGCTCCATGGCGGCGATCAGGGCCGCCGCGGCGACCGCGGCAGCGGGCCAGTCGCCGGCGGCGACTTGGCGCTCGGCCTCCGCCAGGAGGCGGTCGCAGCGGTGATGACCTTCGGTGAAGGCGTCGGTGACTGCGGATGACATAATGGCGGCTGGCTTGGATCAAAACAGGGGGAATTGTGTTCGCCCCGCACCGGTGCCGCCTTGATCTGGGTCAGATCGGGGGCGCCCGGACAACCTGCGCCAATGCAAAAGGCCAGGCAATGCCTGGCCTTCGTGGGGCGCGCATCCCTGCGCGCCCAAGCTCGTGCGGGTCGCCGGCCTTACTTGGCCTCGGTCTGGGCCGGGGCAGCGGGGGCCGGGGGGGCTACCGGGGCCGGGTAAGGAGCGGGATAGGGGGCCGCGTAGGGCGCGCCGTAGGGGGCACCATAGTAGGGGACACCGCCGTAGGGGGCGTAGCCGCCACCGTAGTAGGGGGCGCCGTAGCCGTAGCCGTCGCCATAGCCGCGGCCGTAACCGCTGCCGTAACCGTTGCCACGCCCGCGACCATAGCCGCGACCGTTGCCGCCGCCGCTCATGCTCATGTTGAAGTCGCCGTCTCCGAACATGTCGCCGAGCCAATCGCCCGAACCATCACCCCAGCCGTTGTTGCCCCATCCATTGTTGCCCCATCCATTATTGCCCCAGCCATTCCCGTAACCGGGACCACCGCCCCAGGGACCGCCACCCCAGGGACCCCAGGCGGAAGCAGAGGCGGACATGCCCAGCAGGGCAGCGACGGCGACGGCAGTAGCAAGCTTTTTCATCTTGGTCTCCAAATTCGATCGTGTTGTTGGCAGCAAGCGGGGCACTCGGAGCACCACCCACGGGAAAAAGTATATTAGTACTCGCTAAAATTAGCAAACAGATTTTTTCCGCGGGCAACTCATTTAAGTGTAGACCACGCTAGTCGTCGCTGCCGAGCCGCCGCGCCACCGCGATCAGGTCCTCCCAGGCCTTGGCCTTCTGCTCGGGTGAGCGCAGCAGGTAGGCGGGGTGGTAGCTGACGCGCAGCGGGACGGCCGCGGGTCCGTAGTCGAACCAGCGCCCGCGCAGGCGGCCCACCGGGGTGTCGGTGCCGAGCAGGTTCTGGGCCGAGACCGCGCCGACGGACAGGATCACCCGCGGACGGACCAAGTCGACCTGCCGCGCCAGGTAGCCCTGACAGTGCGCGACCTCGCCCGGGTGCGGGTTGCGGTTGCCCGGCGGCCGGCATTTGAGGATGTTGGCGATGTAGACCTGATCGCGCTCCAGGCCGATGGCGGCCAGCATCTGGTTCAAGAGCTGACCGGCCCGACCGACGAAGGGTTCACCCGCCCGGTCCTCGTCGGCCCCCGGCGCCTCGCCGATGACCAGCAGGTGCGCCTGGCGGTCGCCGACGCCGAAGACGGTCCTGGTGCGGGTCTCGCAAAGTGCGCAGGCGCGGCAGCCGGCGACTGCGGCGGCCAAGCCGTCCCAGTCCAGGGCGGCGGGGTCCGTGAGCAGGGGGGCCGGATCGGCCGCCGCAGCCTTGGCGGATGGCGCGGCGGCACGCGGGATCCGGGGCTGGGCTGGGGTCTGGACGGCGGCCGGGGCCGCGGGTGCAGCGTCCGGCGGCGCCCCCCAGACCGGCTCCCCGACCGGCTCCCATAGCGGGTCGCCGACGGGCTCCCAGGCCGTGTCCCACCCGGGGTCCAGGTCCGGCGGTGACTCGCTTAGCAGCGCCCTGGGGGCATCAGTAACGGGCGCAGTCAGCGGCGCAACCGGTCGCGGCGTCGGCGGCGGCACGACCGGCGCCCGCGACACCGATTGCGCCCAAACTGGTGCCGGAGGGGGGGGCGGTGCCTGCGCTCGGGCAGGTGGCAGCGGCGCGACCGGGATCCGCGGCGCGTTGGGCGCCGCGGCCAGTGCCGGTGGGGGCAGCGGCAAGTCCTGTACCGCGCCGGGGGACGGCGCTCCCGCCAACAACGTCGGCGGGGGCGCGGTACCCGCCCGCGGCACCCACAGGTCGATGCCCATGGCGTGCAGATAGGCGCGGCGGCGTGGCTCGTCCAAGGGTCGCTCGATGGCTGCGCTCACCCTGCTCAAACGTCCCCGATCTGGGGGTGGGCGCGCGCCAGGGGCAGGAGGATCTTGTTGACGGCGTTGAGATAGGCCTTGGCGGAGGCGACCACGATGTCGGTATCGGCCCCCTGGCCGTTGACGATGCGCCCGCCCTTCTCCAGGCGCACCGTCACCTCACCCTGGGCATCGGTGCCGCTGGTGATGGCGTTGACCGAGTAGAGCTTCAGCACCGTGCCGCTGGCGACGATGGACTCGATGGCCCTGAAGGTGGCGTCCACCGGTCCGCCGCCGGTGGCGCTGCCGGGCTGTTCGGCCCCGTCGACCAGCAGGATCAGGTCAGCCTTCGGGGTCTCCCCGGTCTCCGAGCAGACGCGCAGCGACACGAGCTTGACCCGCTCCTTGGCCGCGTCCAGGTTGGCGTCGCTCACCAGGGCCTGGAGGTCCTCGTCATAGATGTCGTGCTTCTTGTCCGCCAGGTCCTTGAAGCGCGAGAAGGCGGCGTTGAGTTCCTCCTCCGAGCCCAGGACCACCCCCAGTTCCAGCAGGCGGCTGCGCAGTGCATTGCGGCCCGAGTGCTTGCCGAGCACCATGCGGTTGGCGTTCCAGCCCACGTCCTCGGCACGCATGATCTCGTAGGTCTCGCGGTTCTTGAGCACCCCGTCCTGGTGGATGCCGGCCTCGTGCGCGAAGGCATTGGCCCCGACCACGGCCTTGTTGGGCTGGACCGGGAAGCCGGTGATGCCGGAGACGAGCCGCGAGCAGGGGACGATCTGGGTGGTGTCCAGGCGCACGTCGCAGTCGAACAGGTCCTGACGGGTGCGCACCGCCATCACGATCTCCTCCAGGGCCGCGTTGCCGGCGCGCTCCCCCAGTCCGTTGATGGTGCACTCCACCTGACGCGCCCCGTTGCGCACGGCGGCGAGCGAGTTGGCGGTGGCGAGCCCCAGGTCGTTGTGGCAGTGGACCGAGAAGATCGCCTTGTCGGCATTGACCACCCGCTCCTTCAAGGTGCGGATCAGGCTGCCGAACTGGTGGGGGATGTTGTAGCCCACGGTGTCGGGGATGTTCACCGTCCGCGCCCCGGCGTCGATCACCGCCTCCAGGATGCGGCACAGGAAGTCGATCTCCGAGCGGCCGGCGTCCTCCGGGGAGAACTCCACGTCGTCGGTGTAGCGTAGCGCCCGCTTGACCGCGTAGACCGCCTGCTCCAACACCTGGTCCGGCGTCATGCCGAGCTTCTTTTCCATATGGATCGGCGAGGTGGCGATGAAGGTATGGATACGCCCAGCCTTCGCCCCCGCCAGGGCCTCACCGGCGCGGTCGATGTCCTTCTCCAGCGCGCGCGCCAGGCCGCAGACCCGGCTGTCCTTGATCACGGCGGCAACCGCCTTGACGCCCTCGAAGTCCCCGGGGCTCGCGATCGGGAAGCCGGCCTCGATCACGTCCACCTTGAGCTTCTCCAGGGCCTTGGCGATACGCACCTTCTCGTCCCGGGTCATGGAGGCCCCGGGGGACTGCTCGCCGTCGCGCAGCGTGGTGTCGAAGATGATCAGGTGGTCTTTGGTGCTCATGGCTCTTGGGGGGTCTCGGTGGGGCCCGGGGGCAGCCGGGGCGGCGCTGGGCGTTGCAGCTTGGCCGCTGATCTTCGCAGCAAGGGCGGCCGCTGTCACGGGGCGAGCGGTCCGGTTCGGCCCCAATTTCAGTTTCGGCAGGGGCAGATTGGGCGATTCCGGCCGCGGCGTGAGGGTCTTGGGCCCGCAGTCCACCACCAGGTTCGGTTGTTCCAGCACCAGTTGGCCGATCAGCGGCTCGCACAGGGGCGGGCCGACCACACAATCCGGATCGGCCTCCAGGGTCGTCAGACCGCGCACCGCGTACTCCTAAGGCAGGACCCCCAGCGGATCGCCAACCTGGATGGCCTGGCGGGCGGCCTCGCCGCCGTTGATCTCCAGGATATAACTGACGGCCGTGGAGGTGCTGGGGTAGGTGGGGCAGTCCGGACGGCGGCAGGGCGGGGCCTCGGGGACGATCTCAAGCAGGGTTCCCTCGGCGTCGAAATACAGTAGATCGAGCGCGATCAGGGTGTTCTTCATCCAAAACTCGGCGCGCCCCGGGTCTTGGATGAACAGCATCCCCTGGTCGGCGGGCAGGTCCCGGCGGAACATCAGGCCGCGGCGGCGCTCCTCTTCGGTCTGCGCCAATTCGACGCGAAAGGCGGCTGGGCCGACCCGGACCCTGGCCTGATGAGTGCCCGGCTCCGCCGCACCGAGCGTCCCGACCAGGGACACGCTCAGGCACAACCAGAGACCGGCCGCGGCGCGGCCCGCCCCGCGCCGCCTGCAGCGGTGGGTCGAGGCAGCAAGCATCCCATTCATTGGCGGTTAGCGGCGTTCATGTGCGGATCGAATTCCTCGTCTTGGGCGCGCCGGTTCAGTGCTGACAGCGCGCACAGTAGAAGCTGGAGCGCTGGCCGATGCGCTGCTCGCGCAGGGGTGCGGCGCAGTTAGGACAGGGCTCGCCGGTGTGCCCGTAAACGCGGAGCATCCGGGCGAAATAGCCGGGGTGGCCGTCTTCCTGCACATAGTTGCGCAGGGTGGTGCCGCCCTGGACGATGGAGGCCTTGAGTACGGTCCGGATGGTTTCGGCGAGGCGCTGGTAGCGTGCGCTGGAGATGCGGTTGCAGGCGCGCGCCGGGTGGATGCCGGCCAGAAACAGGGATTCGCTGGCATAGATGTTCCCGACCCCGACCACCACGGTGCCGTCCATGACGAACGACTTGACCGCGACCCGCCGGCCCCGGCTCTGCGTATAGAGGTGGCCGCCGTCGAATCCGTCCTCCAGCGGCTCGGGTCCCAGGTCGCGCAGCAGCGGGTGACGCTGCACCGCCAGGGCCGGCGGGTCCGGGGTCCAGATCAGGAGGCCGAAGCGCCTGGGGTCGTGCAGGCGCAGCGCGCGCCCGTCCGAGAGTATGAGGTCTACATGGTCGTGCCTGGTCGGCGCCAATCCGGCGGACACCAGGCGCAGGCTCCCGGACATGCCCAGGTGCAGGATCAGGCTGCCGCCGCCGACCTCCACCAGCAGGTACTTGGCCCGGCGGCTGAGCCCCCCGATCGCCAGGCCCGCCAGGCGCGTCGGCAGGTCCGCCGGGATGGGCAGGCGCAGGCGCGGCTCGCGCACCACCAGGCGCTCGATCCGTCGGCCCTCCAGATGGGGACGGATGCCGCGCAGCGTGGTTTCGACCTCCGGAAGTTCGGGCACCCTCAGTACCTCCGTAGCGAGGGGGTGATCTCGGCCCTGGGTACCTTGGGCGGCGCTGCGGCGGCCGGTTCCGGCCCCTGGGCGTCCGGGGTCGAGTCCGGGTCCGGGGCGAAGGGGTCCGTGCCGAAGCCCTGCGGGGGCCTCTTGTCGGGCTCGGCGCCGAACCCGGCCGGGGGTTCTTCATCCGTGTCCGTCAGGTCGGAGCGGTCCTGATCCGGACTCAGGCGGACCACCGGCGGTGTCGCCGGGGCCTGGTCCGGGTCCGGGGCGAGCGGGGGCGCGAAGGGGGCGGCCGCCGCGGCGTCCGGGGCCAGGCCCAGGCCCGCCGGTGTGCGACCGCCGGGCAGCGCCTGGGTGGCCGTCGGCGGGGCGGTCGGCGGGCCTGGATCGACCGCGGTCGGGTCCAGTTCCAGCAGCAGTCCGTCGCTCAGGACATAGCGCAGCTTCTGATCCAGCCGGGTCCAGCGGCGCCGGTCCGCGGAGACCAGGAAGCGCACGCCGGTCCCGTCCCCGAACTTGATCTGGAGCGGTTCGCCGCTGAGATCGCCCGTCATGGGCTCGAGTCGCTCCGCCTTAAGGCCGCTCAGGGTCAGCAGGGAGGCGGCGGCCAGCGGTACCCCGTTGAGGGTGGCGTAGACCGGCGGTCGTCCGCGGGGCAGAAGGGTGCGGGTGCAAAAGTCGATAGGCGGGGCGATCAGGCGGGGATAGAGGGTGTCCTCGATCAGGTGCACCAGCCCATCTGCGGCCACATAGCGGAGCTGTCCCAAGGGGTCCAGACCGCCCAGGTCCAGGGTCAGGTGGTCGATCTTGACGCGCAGCCTGGCCGGGGCCAGGCCCAGTTCGCCGAGCGCCGCGGACTGGGCCGGAAAGCTGCGCAGGACGGGGGCGCCAAGGAGCGCGAGCAGACGCTCGACCTGGCCCTGGTCGGCGTCCACCTCCATGGGTTCAAGCATCCGCCAGCCCTCGCCGGTGCGCTCCAGCCGGATGCGGGGCTCGCCCGCGCGCTCCACCTCGATCAGCCGGACCTCGGCGGCGGCGAGGCCGGTCAGCGTGGGGGGGCCGTCCGTGACGGTGCGCACATGACGGATGCCCAGACCCAGGATGCCGAGCGTGAGGAGCAGGAGCAGATTGACGGCCCAGCGTGCCTTCATGACCTAACTCCTCATCCGCGACCAGCGGATGGTCAGACCCGAAACCAGGAAGAGCCCGGGCAGCAGCACCAGGGCCCCCAGCCCCAGCAGCAGCCGACGCCCGCGGTCCAGGATCAGGCCCGCGGCCGGTGCGGGCTCCGGGGGCAGGGCGAACAGGCCCTCTTCCCCGCTCACCCAGCGCAGTAATTTAACACCCAGGGCGCGGTTGCCGTAGGCGTCGAGCTGGGCGTTGCTCAGAAAGTCCCCGTCCCCGACCACCAGGACCCGCTGCACCTGGCCGTCCGTGCCCAGGGGCCGCGTCAGGGCCAGAACTACCGGGAGCGGACCGGCCTGCTCGCCAACCACCTCGTCGCGGAAGACCTTGCCCTCGATGCGCCCGGTCTCGTTCCAACTGTCGGGGCCGGTGCTCAGATAGCCGGCCAGGGTCCAGCCGGGGGCGGTGCGGGTCTCGAAGGCGAGGGCCCCGGGCAGCAGGGCCGGCGCCTTGAGACCGGCCCCCAGGGGGTCGTCCGGGAATTCGGAGATGACGGCTACGGCCGGGGTCTTGGCGTCGAACTCGGCCGCCTTGGCGTCGACCACGGTGCCGGGGAGGAGCCCGATCCCGAGCAGGTCCACGAGCGTCTCCAGTCCGTTGGCGGGCCCCGGGTCCATGAGCCAGAGCAGGTTGCCGCCCTGGTCCAGATACTGGGCGAGCCGGTCGGCCTCCCCGGGGAAGAGCGCGATCTGGGGCCTGGAGACCAGGGCCAGATGGGTGTTGACCGGCACGTCCGGTGCCGTCGTCAGGTCCAGGTTGCGCAGCAGAAAGCCGCGATCCTTCAATTCCTGACCGAAGCGGCCCAGGTCGGTCGCGCCCGCGCCGTCGATCCGGCGTTCACCGTGACCCTCCAAGACCGCCACCCAGGGTGCCTTGCTGGTGGTGAGGCGGGCAATGGCGGCGGTGAGGGTGCGCTCCCCGATCCGCTCCAGGGTCTCGCGGCGCCCCCGATACTCCAGCATGATCTGACCGGCCAGGGCGACCTTGGCGTCCCGCGCCTGTTCCGGGAAGCGCTGCGGGTCCAGGACGCGGACCTCGAGCGCGGGCAGGACGCGCCGGTACTGGCCCAGGAGGCGCTCGATGGCGCGGGCCATGGGGTCCTGGGGGTCGATGAAGACGGTGGCTCGCAGCGGTGCGTCCAGGCGCCCGAGGATCGCCTCGGACTCCGGGCTCAGTGAATTGGTGCGCGCGCGGGTCCAGTCCCAGTCGTGGTCGTGGCGGGCGATCAGCCAGCCGCCCGCGATGACGCAGGCGAAGAGCAGCACCGCGAAGAGCCCGTCCACCAGGGGCCGTTCGAGCCCCTTGAGGCCCGCGAGTAGGGGTGCCGTCCAGCCGCTCACGCGAGCCGCCGATTGGCCAGCCGCCGGTGGGTCAAGGCCAGGAAGAGCCCGGTGAACAGCAGAAAATACGCCACATCGCTGACCCGCACCGCCCCCAGCAGGAACGGCAAGAGGTGCTCGTTCCAGGCCAGCCAGGCGAAGAGCGAGAGTCCCGGCAGGCTTAAGTCCTGGGCGCGCCCGATCACGGAGAACAGCAGCAGCAGGCCGAAGGCGGCCAGGACCGCCGCCCCCGGCTGGGCGCTCAGGCTAGCGGCATAGAGCCCGATGGCGCCGAACATCAGGGCCGCCAGCCACAGCCCGAGCGTCGCTGCCGCGAACAGGCCCGGGTCCAGGTCCGCGACGCCCAGGAGCAGGCCCAGGTTCACCGCGGGCAGCAGGCACAGCGGGGTGAGCAGCAACGCCACCCCGAGGAACTTGCCCAGGACCACGCTGTACAGGTGGACCGGGGCCGCGCCGATCAGGTCGAAGCTCCCGTCCCGGAACTCCGCGCTCAGCATCCGCATAGCGATCAGGGGGGCGGCCAGCATGGCGATCACGGCGGCGATGCTGAAGAGGTTGAGCGCCAGTTCCGTGGACAGGCTGGCCACCCGCTCATCGGCACCCAGCCCGCTGAAGTCGTCCACCACCTTCAGGAAGACCCAGGCGAGCACCACCTGACCGCCCCCGAGCAGGACCCACAGGAGCGGGGTGAGCAGGCCGCCGCGCAGCTCCCGACCGGCGATGCTGAGGATCATTGGCGCTCCTGGGCCCCGATCAGGTCGAAGAAGAGCCGCTCCAGGTCGCTGCGTTCCGGGGTGAGCTCCCGCAACCCGAGCCCCGCCGTCACCACCTGCCGGGCCAGGTCCTCGGGACCCTGGGCGGGCTTGAGGGCGACACGCCAGGCGTCCTCCGGTAGTGGGCTCGCCTGTGCCACGCAGTCCAGGGCACCGAGCGCGGCGCCGTCCGCCGGTGGTGCCAGGCGCAGCCGCCAGACGAGGGTCGCGTGGTCGGTCGCCAGGTGGTCCCCGGACACCAGCCGCCCCTGGTGGAGGATCGCCACCCGGTCGCACACCGCCTGGACCTCCGGCAGGATGTGGCTGGAGAAGATCACCCCGCTCTCGTGCGCCAGTTCGCGCACCAGGGCGCGGACCTCGCGGACCTGGACCGGGTCCAGCCCCTCCGTGGGTTCGTCCAGGATCAGGAGGCGGGGGCGGTGCAGGATCGCCTGGGCGATGCCCAAGCGCTGCCGATAGCCCTTGGAGAGCTTGGCAATGGGGTGCCGGCCCAGGTCGTCCAGACCACAGCGGCGCTTGGCCTGCGCGAGCGCGTCCGCGGTCCGGGCGCGGGGGACGCGATGCAGCCGGGCGCAGAACCGCAGGTACTCGTCGAGGCGCAGGTCGTGGTAGAGGGGCGGGCGCTCGGGGAGATAACCCAGGAGCCGCTTGGCCCCGACCGGGTCGCGTGCCAGATCGATGCCGCGGATCTCCACCCGCCCGCGGCTCGGGGCCAGATTGCCGCTCAGCACCCGCAGGCAGGTGGTCTTGCCGGCGCCGTTCGGACCCAATAGCCCGAGCACCTCACCCTGGGCCAGGGTCAGGTCGAGTCCCGTCAGGGCCGCGTGGCGGCCGAAGCGGCGGGTCAGATCGGTGGCACGTAAGAGGGTCTCCATAGCCGGGTCACGATACCCGCTCCTGCGGGACTTGCCAAACGCGCGTGTCGGGTCGGCGAACGTGCGCCAAGCCCCAGTCCGACGACAACGCTTGGCGATTGCGCCGCGGCGTGGCACCCTGCCGCCCAGGGTCGAGACTGAATCACCAAGCGAGGCCACCCCGGATGCAACCGGAACGAGCAGACAGTGCGCTCATGCTGAGCGCCGAGGAACGACACGAAATGATCGCCGTCGCCGCCTACTACCTGGCGGAGCAGCGCGGCTTTCCCGGGGAGGGGGCCATGGACGACTGGATCCTGGCCGAGCATCAGATCGACCGCATGGTCGAGCGGATGCACCACGATGGCGCCAACCGCCTGGCCCTGGAGCGGGTGGGGCTGCGCAATGCCCTCAAGTTGTGGGGGCAGGAGGTGCCGGAGGGGCCGGGGGGCGCCTGAGCGCCCTCACGGCTTGCGGGCCGGATCGATCGGCATACTGGGCTTCGCGGGACCGGTGGGCTTGGGCTCCTCCGAGGGCTTCGGTGGGGGTTTGGGCTGGAACGGCGGGGTCTTGGCAGCCGCGGCCCCGGCCCCGGTGCCGAGCATATTGAGCGCCTCGGCGGTCTTGCCTGGGATCTCAAAACGCATCTCCGGCCAGATCGCGAGCCCCTTGGCCGCAGACACGGTACCGCCGCTGGCCTGGTCGATGGTGGTGCCGGACAGCGCCGTGCGCACGATCAGGTCGCTCTCCCCGGAGATCCCCGTGAGCTTGCCGGTGCCCCCGGTCAGCTTGAAGGTCCCGGTGCAGGAACCGGGCTCACCGTCGCAGTGGTACTCGGCATAGATGTAGTCCCCGGTCGGACTCTCGATGGTGCAATAGCCCTGCCCCTTGATGGTGTTGGCGAGGATCTCGGTGATCTGGGTGGACGGGCAGGTGAAGAGTGCGGCGTCCAGGAGCCCTTGGCCGTGCTCGATGTACATGATGCCGGCGAAGGTGCCGATGAACTGGAGCTTGTCCACGGCCACCTGGAAGACCTGGCCGTTGGCCTCCCAGGGGGCCAGGATCTTGGCGGTGCCCTGTTCCGCCCACAGGGGCGGGACCAGGGTGAGGCCAGCGAGGGCGAGCAGGGGTGCGAGTCTGGTCATCGGGGGCACTTAGGGCTTCGGTGCCGGCTTAGGCAGGCTCGGTGCGGGCGGTTCCGCGGCCGCTGGGGTCTCACCGGAGCCGTCCGCGTCCAGCCGTTCCATCGCCGCGGCGCCCTCCTCGGGCGATTCTGATTGGACCACTGCCAGGCACTCGGCGATGTAGTCTTCCAGGTCCTCCGGGGCGACCTCCTCTTCGGCGGCCATCTTGCGGCATTGATCTGCCATTTCGTCGGCCAGACTCAGGGGCGGGTAGCCGACGGCCAGGACTGCGGCGAGCGGCAGGATATACAGTGAACGGATCATCAAGTTATCAAGCTCCTTACTAGGGGGATGGGCGTCTCGCGGCCCCGGTGCGCCCCGCGGCCCGCACCCGTGATAGGCAGGTCGGCAGTGCTGTGGTATACGCCTGCGGATGATAGCCGTCTCGGCCCCATGTGGTAAATCCATGTCCGCGTCCCCGGCGCGGCCCCTGCTGCTCGGCTGGCGGGAGTGGGCGACCCTGCCGGACCTTGGGCTCGCGCTCATCAAGGCCAAGGTGGATACCGGCGCGCGCACCTCGACCCTGCACGCCTTCTATGTCCAGCCCGTGCGCCGCGGCGCCTGCCACCAGGTACGCTTCGGCGTGCACCCGCTGCGCGGGCGCACCGACGTGGTGGTGCACGGGCAGGCACCGGTCATCGATCGCCGCCGGGTCTCGGACTCCGGCGGGCATCGGGAGGAGCGCTACGTAATCCGGACCCAGTTGCGGCTCGGGGGCCTGGAATGGCCGATCGAGCTGACCCTGACCAATCGCGAGACCATGCTGTTTCGGATGCTGCTCGGGCGCAACGCCATCGCCGGGCGCGCCCTGGTGGACCCGGACCTGTCGTTTGTCACCGGACGCCAGGTGCGGCCGGCGCGCGCTTATGGGCTCGCGTGAGCCGGCGGGCGGGCAGACCAACTCCGGATCAGGGTCGACCGGACCGCAGCCCCACCATGGCCGAGTGCGTCAGGGGCAAGACGAACTGGCGAGGGAGGCTGCCGAAGGCGACAAAGCCATGGTGACGATAGAAGGCGGCGGCCTGTTCGTCCTTGGCATCGACCACCAATGCAAACACCGCCACCTCCGATCGCATCGCCCGCAACAGGGCGTCCCACAGCAGCGCCGCGCCGAGCCTGCGGCCACGCGCGTCCAACTCCACGGCCAGCCGGCCAAGGCGGGCGACCGGGACGGCGCCGTAACGAGGCAACCGCTTGGCCAGGGGTTCCGGCACCTCGACCAACGGAATGCTCCCGGCGGCGAGGGTGTAGTAGCCGACAACCCGGCGGGTGGCGGTCTCTACGGCGACATAGCAGGCCGCGACCCGCCGCCGCACGTCCTGGCTCACCTGCTCGCGGAAATACCTGTCCAGGGGCTCCACCCCGCTTACAAACCCCGTCCGGTCATGGGCGGGGGTCAGGACCTCGATGAAAAAGGGTGCCATCAGGGCGCTTGGATCACAGCACTTGGATCAGGGCACTTGGATCAGGGCGCTGTGGGCCTGCGCCGCCCGCTCCAGGGCCGGAACCGGCGCCGCGGGGTTGAGCAAGAGATCGACGAAGCGGCGCTGGTCATCGAGTGACAGACGGATGACGCAGCCCTCCTCGATGGTCCGCTGCGCCAGTTCGGCCGCGGCGGCCACGACAAAATCGCTGAGGCTGCGCCCCTGCATCTCCGCGGCCCGTTTGACGATCGCCAGGGCGTCCGGGGAGATGCGGGCTTCGAGCCGGGCGGTGCGGATGGGGTCTCTGGACATGTTCGCCTCCTCGCTTGTTTCTCGGCTGATTGTACGTAACTATGCCGGACAGAGCAAAGTGCGTTGGTTGGCTCTTCACGCAGTTGCGGACCGCTTGCGGAAATATCCTGCCGCCCCCTGGAGCAGGCGCTTGCCAGCCGCTCGCAGGGCGATCAGCGCGACACCTAGGGCCGCCCTGTTCGGCTCAAACCACCGCGCCGCCCTCCTCCCCGATCAGCCCGAAGAGCGTATCCAGACGCACGAACAGTTCGCGTAATTGCAGGGCCATGAGCGCGAATTCGGCATCCAGGCGTGCCGCCGGGTCGTCGCCGTCCGCGATCTCGTCGAGCAGGGCATCGCCCACCTTCAGGCGCTTGAGTGACAGGTCGTCCGCCAGGATGAAGGCGAGGCGCTCGTCCCAGTCGAGTGCCAGCTTGACCACCTGCTTGCCGGCCCGCAGGTGGTTCAGGATCTCGTCACTGGCGAGATCCTGGCCCTTGCAGCGGATCACGCTTGCGCTGTCCTCGGCGTCGCGCAGTTCGCAGGCGTCCGCCGGGACGAAATCGGCCGGGGCCTCCCCGGTCAGCAGCCAGGCGGTCAGGAGGCCGGCGGGGGACTGCCGGGGGGTGGGGGGCTTGGCCGGCAGGGTCTCGAGCGTCAGGCGCAGCAGGGACAGGGCCTCTTCGGCCTGCTTTTCGCTCGCCGCATCGACCACCAGCCAACTGGACTGCGTATCGATATAGAGCAGGGTGCGGCGCGACCGGGTGAAGGCGCGCGGCAGCATCTCGGTGACCAGTTGTTCGCGCAGGGCGCGGCGCTCGGTGCGGCCGACGTCGCGTGCCTCGGTCCCCTCGATCTCGGTGATGCGCTCGTCCACCGCCTCGGCCACGGCCGCGGAGGGCAGCAGGCGCTCCTGTTTGCGCAGGCACAGCAGCAGACAGTCGCCGACCCCGTGCACCAGGGCCGCCGTGTCCTCCCCGAGCGGCGCGGACCAGCCCAGGGTGGCGACCTCCACCGGACCACAGGGCCGGAACCTGCGCGTCGCCAGGGCCTCCTCCAACTGCGCGGCGGCGAGGCCGAAGGGCGATCCTAAGCGAAACATCCTGGCGTTCTTGAACATCGGCAATCCCCTGGGTAAAAGGCGCCGGATTATCCCCGAGTCCTCCCGGGGACGCCATGGCTTTCCGGGTACGCTGTCCTGATCGTTGTCGTTGTCGTTGTCGTTGTCGTGATCGGATTGTTCGATTACGACAACGACAACGACAACGACGCCCGGTCCGTGGGTAAGGTCCAGTCGCTTTCCAGGGTACGCGATGCGTACCCTGCGGGATCGGTGTCAACACATCAGTTCTGATCGCACCCCCCGCAGCGCTATCGACGGCTGGCGCATCTGATCTTGCCGGTCACTCGCCACGCGGCACCGGCAGGCATAGAATGTCTGAATAATTCCGTTGGTCTGGAGGTCTTGCGATGTATCAGTCCCGCGCCCCGCGCACCCTTGGTTTCACCCTGGTCGAACTCCTGGTCGTGCTGGCCATCCTGGGCCTCCTGGCCGGACTGGTCGGGCCTCAGGTGATGAAATTCCTGGGGACTTCCAAGACCAAGACCGCCCGGCTCCAGATCGAGGACCTGGCCGCCACCCTGGACCTCTACCGGCTGGAGACCGGCCGCTATCCGACCGGGGAGGAGGGACTGGAGGCCCTGGTGACCAAGCCCGGCAATGCCGTGAACTGGAACGGCCCCTACCTCAAGAAGAGCGATGTCCCGAAGGACCCCTGGGGCTTCGAGTACCAGTACAAGTTCCCCGGCGAGCACGGCGCGACCGACATCTGGACCCTGGGCGCAGACAACCGGGAGGGCGGCGAGGGCGAGAATGCGGACGTGAAGAGCTGGAACTGAGGCCCTGCTTCCGTGCCCGGTCAGGCCCAGAGCCGCTTGCCCCGGGCCGGGACTGGATCGGGTGTCGGCGCCGGCCGCGGTTTTACGATCGTCGAACTGCTGGTGGTCATGGCGATCGCGGCCCTGCTGCTGACGGCGGTGCCGCCCCTGATCTCGGCGGCGCTGCCCGGGGTCGAGCTCAAGGCCGCAGCGCGGCGCACCATGGCCAGCCTGCGGCTCGCCCGGGAGACTGCCATCCGTACCGGGACGGACGCCGCCCTGGTGGTCGACGTGCAGGAACGTACCCTGCGGGTCGCCGCCTTCAACACGGTCTCCCTGCCCCGCCAGGTGCACCTGACACTCAACGCCGCCAGCCGCGAGATGCTCGATGAGCAGCGCGGGGCCGTCCGCTTCTTCCCGGACGGCAGTTCCACCGGCGGGGTCATCATCCTGGCGCGCGACACGGCCAACGGGGGCGCGGGCTACCAGGTCGGGGTCAACTGGCTCACCGGGCGGGTGCGCATGGCACCCTGGGCGCCGCCATGAGCGGCCGCGGGCAGCAGGCGGGCTTTTCGTTGCTGGAGGTGCTGGTCGCCTTCGCGATCCTGGCCGTCTCGCTCGGGGTCCTGCTGCAGATCTTCTCGCGCGCCACCACCACCACCATTACCACGGCGCAGTACAGCCGGGCCGCAGCGCTGGCGCAGGCGCGCCTCGCCGCGGTGGGCAGCGCCATCCCGCTGGAGGCGGGGCCGGTCTCGGGTGACCCGGAGGACGGCTTCGCCTGGGAACTGGGCATCGTCCCGGTCGAGCTCGGTGAGGAGCCGGCCGGTCCGGGGCTCTCTACCTCGGCCCCCCCGGTCGCCGCCTATCGGGTGACGGTGACCGCCCTGTGGCAGGACGGCCCGCGGGTGCGGCGCCTGACGCTCAGCACCCTGCGGCTGGGCGAGCCGGAGCAATAGCATGGCACCTGGGCCTACGGGCGTCTCCGCAGCGGCCGTCAGCGGCGCGGCGCGCGGCTTCACCCTGGTGGAGTTGCTGATCGCGCTCGCGATGGTCTCCCTGATCATGGTCCTGCTCTATGCCGGATTGCGGGTGGGCACCCGCGCCTGGGACCTGGTCGAGGTCACCGCGGATCGCGTCGGGGCCGTGCGGCTGGCCCACGGCTTCCTGTGGCGGACCCTGACGCAGGCGCGCCCGGTCAGCCTGGTGTTCGACGGCGCCCTGGTGCCGGTCTTCGCCGGTGATGCCGAGCGCGTGGAGTACGCGGCACCGCTGTCGGAGCATGTCGGGGTCCCCGGCCTCTATGCCCTGCGGCTGCAGGTGGAGGGGTCCGGGCGGCAGCGCCACCTGGTCCTGACCCGCTGGCTGATACACCCGGAGGTGCTGGAGGGCAAGCAGGACGGCATCGTCAAGTGGGAGCCGCTCACCGAAGACGCGAAGCTGGACCTGGGCGGCGTCGCCCTGGACCAGGACGCGGCCGCCGGGGCCTTCGGGCGCACCCTGCTGCTGGAAGGTGTGGAGGAGATCGAAATCAATTACTACGGGGTCTTGGCGGGGGAGACCGAACCCGATTGGCACGAGGAATGGCTGGAGCAGCCCGCGCCCCCGGCCCTGATCCGCATCCACCTGAACACGGTCGACCAGACATGGCCGGACCTGATCGTCGCCCTGCCCACCCTGAGCGGCTGAGGCGCCGGCGGGGCGCGCGCCGCGGCATCGCCCTGGTCCTGGTGCTGTGGGTGCTCACCCTGCTGACGGTCATGGCGGTGGGCATGACCGCCGCGCAGCGCACCGAGACCGCGCTCACGGAAAACCTCATCGATGACGCCCGTTTCGCGGCCCTGGCGGATGCGGCGATCACCTATGTCGCGTTCAACTTCAGCACCCCGCCGACAACTGAGGGCGCCGGTTTGAGCGGCGCCCGCGGCGGCGGCCGGGGGGCCGCGGCGGGTGGCACGGGGCGCGCGACGGTGGTCGGGGACGAGGCGCAGGCAGCGCAGTGGCTCCCCGACGGGACGCCGCGGCCCTGGGACTTCGACGGCAATGCGCTCAGTCTCTCGGTGTTCAATGAACAGTCCCGGATCAACCTGAACCAGGCACCCGCGAAGGTCCTGGCCGCGCTGCTCGAGGCGCTCGGGGTGGAGGAAGAGGCGGCGACGGCCATCGCCGATGCCATCGTCGACTGGCGCGACGAGGATGACCTCACACTCCTCAATGGCGCCGAGGACAAGGATTACGAGGATGCCGACCGGGCGCTGGGGGCCAAGGACGCCCCCTTCGTCGCGGTGGAGGAATTGCAGCAGGTCCTGGGGGTAAGCCGTGAGCTGTATCAGCGCCTGGCCCCGGAGGTGACGGTCGATACCGAGAATGACCAGGTGGAGCAGACCTTCGCCTCCGCCCCGGTGATCGCCGCCCTGCTGGGCATCCCGTTGGAGGAGGCCCAACTCCAGGTCAGCGAGCGCAACGACCCGGCTTTGCCGGGCGGTCAGAGTGCGCGCGCGGGCAACCGCGGCGGCCCGCTGTATCGCATCCAGATCAAGGAGCAGGGGACAGCCGCGTCCCGGACCATGGAGGCGCTGGTAACGATCACCCCAGGCCAGACCCCGCCCTACCAGGTGCGCTGGCGCCGCTTCGGGCTGGTCACGGCGCCACCCGCGCCGCCCGCCGCGGATGGCGGTTGACTGGCGCGCGCCGGGGCGCCGGACTTACACTGCGGACAACACCCTTTTTCAGGCTAAGTCGGTATCCCTCATGGCCCTGAGCGACGTGCTGAAACTCCCGCGGGGCGCCCCCTGGCGGCGGCCTTGGACGACCGGCCAGGGCGCGGCCGGCGAGCGCTTCGTCGCCTGTCTGCCGACGCTGGCTCGGCGCTATCTGGCGCGCCGCGACCGGCGCCTGATCATCCATGCGGACGGCTCCGCGGCCCGCCTGGAACTGGCCGCCGGGGAGACCCGGGAGGCCCTGGGGATCCTGACCCTCGGTGGGCGGGAGCCCTTGCCCGCGGCGCTGGCCGCGGCCCCCAAGGACCAGCATCATCGCACCGTCCTGATGCTCCCGGCCGGGGCCGTGCTGACCCGCCGCACCTCGCTGCCGGCCCAGGTCCGCGACAACCTGGCCACGGTGCTGCGCGTTGAACTGGACCGGCTCTCGCCCTTTCGCCCGGAGCAAGTGGTCTATGACTCGGCGGTGGTCGGCGGCGGCAAGGGGGAGGCCCGCCTGACGCTGGACCTCGCCCTGACCCGGCGGGACTTGGTGGACGGCTGGCTCAAGCGCCTGCGGGAGGCCGGGTCGCCGGTGGACCAGGTGACCTGGGAGGGCGCCTGGCCCAAGGCCAACCTCCTGGCCCCGGGCGAGCGGCCGCGCCGCCGCCAGCCGCTGCTCGATCCGGCGAAGCTGCTCCTGGTCCTGCTCCTGGTCCTGGGCACGGCGACCCTACTCACGCCCCTGTGGCAACGCGCACGCACCCTGGAGACCCTGGAGTCGGAGGTGCGCAAGGCGCGCGCCCAGGCGGTCCAGGTAGACCAGGTCCGCCAGGATCTGGAGCAGGCGCGGCGCGGCAGCACCGAGGTCTTACGCCAGAAATGGGAATTGCCACGCATGCTCGATATGCTGCGCGAGCTCACCGAGCGCATTCCGGACGATACCTGGGTGCAAAGCCTCGAATACCAGAACGGGGAGGTCCAGATCCGCGGTGAGTCGGGGCGGGCCACGGCCCTGATCGGCCTTCTGGAGGGAGCACCGGGGATCACCGGGGTGTCGTTCCGCTCCCCCGTGACCCAGGTGGCCCAGACCGGGAAGGAACGCTTCAACCTTGCCTTCAGCTACAAACGCACCGAGCCGGCCCCGCCATGACCCAGGCCAGCCCCACCAGGCGTTACTGTGTGCTGGTCTGGAGCGCGGCCGTGCTGCTGCCGTGCCTCGTGATCGCTGCCATTGCCGTCCCCTGGCTAGGGCAGGTGCGGCGGCTCGATGACGGCCTCGCCGCCGGCTTGGAGCAGCTCGGGCGCTATCAGCGGCTCGTCGCCACCCTACCCGGGTTGCGTGCCGAGTTGGAGCAGGTCAACAACAATCAGGACTTCAAGGCCTTTTATTTCGATGCCCCGACCCCGGCCCTGGCCGGCGCCGAGCTGCAGCGCAAGGTGCAGGACATCGTCACCGCTGCCCAAGGCCGCCTGATCAGCACCCAGTTGCTCCCCGAGGAGAAGGCCGAACAGCCGTCGCGGGTGCGCCTGCGGGTCCAGATCCAGGGCTCCACCGAGACCCTGATCGAGGTCCTCTACCAACTCGACCAGGCGCGCCCCTTCCTGTTCGTCGAACAGGTCTCGGTGCGCTCCTCCGCCCGTCCGGAACAACCCGAGCAGGCGGGGCGTGGCCGGCCGATGGTGCGGCGCCCGCCGGTCAACGAGGCCGGCGAGCTCACGGTGCGTCTGGACGTCTTCGGCTTCGCCCTCGGGGGCAAGACGTGATCAAGGCCGCGGCGCTCCTGGTAACCCTCGCGCTGGCGGGCGTCCTGGTCATGCAGTGGCGGGACTGGCCGCGCCCGCTGTCGCCGGTCGCGGTCCCCGGGACCGAGGCCGACGCCGCGGCGGACCGCGGTGCGGTGACGGGCGCATTGCCGACCACGCCGGGACCGTCGGCGGCCAAGGAGACCTACGCGGGCGTCGCCGAGCGGCCCCTGTTCAGGCCCCAGCGCAAACCGGCGCCGCCCCAGGCCGCCGAGCCGCCGCCCGAGACCGCGGTGACGCCGGACGGCTCACTGGAGGGTGTCGATCTGAACGCGATCCTGATCTCCCCGGCGGTGACCTCGGCCTGGATCAAGGACCCCAGTGCCCCGGAGCTTAAGCGCCTGCGGCTCGGGGACGAGCAGGCCGGGTGGTCAGTCAAGGAGATCCTGGCCGACCGTGTGGTGTTCGAGCGACAGGGGGAACGAAACGAGCTACTATTGCGCGACTTCGCCCAGGCCCCGGTCGCGCCCCCCACCGCCCCGGTTCCGGCGCGCCCCAGCCCGGCCGGGCGCCCCAATCCCGCGGCGCCGCAGCGCCAACCACCGGCCGTGCGCGAACCGCAACGCGCCCAGGCCCCGGGCGCGGACCAGCGCGTCGCGCCGCCATCACCGCCCCAACTGAGACCGAATGTACGTAGACCACTCCCGCAGCGGCCGCAGTAGCCGTCGGCCGGGGCGCGCCGCCCTGACCGCGCTGTCCCTGCTCGCGCTCCTGCTGGGGCCCGGCGGCTGCGAGCGCAGCTATTGGGACCCGACGGTCAAGGTCGGCTCGACCAGCGGGCACCTGACCGGCCGCAACCCAGGAACCACCGCGTCCGGGGCCAAAGCCACCGGCTTAGGCGAGGACAGCGGCATCAACCTGGGCGACGACCAGACGGGCAAGAAGGCCGTCGACTCGGTGCAGCGCGGGACCGGCACCTTCGTGCGGCGGATGAGCGGCCCCAGCGTGGACACCAGCCCCGGTGACGTGACGCTGAACTTCGACGGCACCGACATCCGCGAGGTAGTGAAGGTGATCCTGGGTGACCTGCTCCAGGTCAACTATGTCCTGAGCCCGGCGGTCCAGGGTGTGGCCTCGCTCCAGACCGGCCGGCCGCTGCGCCGCGAGCACCTGATCCCGACGCTCGAGACCCTGCTGCGCATGAACAGCGCGGCCATCGTCTACAACGGCGGGACCTACGAGGTGGTCCCCATTGCCAACGCGGTCCAGGGCAATCTGGTCCCACAGCTCGGGGAGTCGACGCGCGCCCTGCCCGCCGGCTACAGCATCCAGATCATCCCGCTCCAATACATCAGTGCGGACGAAATGAGCCGTATCCTCCAGCCCCTGGCCCCGGAAGGCAGCATCGTGCGCGTGGATACCCTGCGCAACCTGCTGGTGGTCGCCGGCACCAGCCCGGAGATGGGCAATCTCATCGATACCATCAAGGTGTTCGATGTGGACTGGATGAAGGGTCTGTCGGTCGGGTTCTTCGTCCTCGAATACGCCAAGGCCAACGAGGTGGTGACCCAACTCGAAGGGCTGCTTGCCGACGATTCCGGCAACCCCATGAAGGGCCTGTTCCGCTTCATCCCGGTGGAGAGCTCCAACAGCCTGATGGTGATCTCGCCGCAGGAGCGCTATATCCAACAGGCGCGCAATTGGATCGAGCGCCTGGATATGGCCGAGGCGTCCGGCAGTGCCGCGGAGCGCCTTTTCGTTTACCGGGTGAAGCACGGCAATGCCGAAAACCTGGCGGACGTCCTCTCCCAAGTCTTCGCCGGCGAGGGCAAAGAGAAGCAGCAATCGGTGGGCGGTGTCGCCCCGGGGCTGGGCTCATCGAGCATTGGGGGGCGGGCGGTGATCGGCCAGATGGGCGGCGGGACCGGTAGCGGTACTGGGACCGGCAGCGGGTTCGGCAACACCGGCGGGGGCGCCTCGCGTAACAACAGTGGCAGCGGTCTGTCCGGCGGGCAGGGGGTGCCGGGAGGGGCCGGCGGCCAGGGGCGCGCCCAGGCGCGCACCTTCCAGCTCAGCTCGGAAGTGAGTGTGGTCGCCGATGCGGTGAACAACTCGATCCTGGTGCGGGCGAGCCCGCGTGACTACAAGAAGATCCTTGATGCCTTGAAGCAACTCGATATCGTGCCGCTGCAGGTCCTGGTGGAGGCGACCATCATCGAGATCACCCTGGCGGGCAATCTCAAATACGGGATTTCCTGGAACCTGCTCGCGCACGCCAGCGATGGTTACAAGAGTGACTTTTCCCTGGACGGAGTTCAGACCCCAAGGGTCGGGGCGGTGACTAACCTGCCCATCACTACCACGACCGAAACCGGTACGGCCACCACCACGACGACCACCGGCACGACCACCGGGGCGGCGGCGACTGCGGCCACGGTACTGGCCAGGACCTTCCCCGGGTTCAACTGGACCATCGTCGCCAATCCCAGTCGATTGATCGCCAATCTCAGTGCGCTCGCCGGGCAGAACCTGGTCAATGTCCTGTCCTCCCCGTCCGTGATGGTGATGGATAACCAGGAGGCCAAGATCCAGGTCGGTCAGCAGGTCCCGGTGGCGGTCCAGCAGCAGCAGAGCACCAACAACAGCAGTATCAACACCGGCACCGACACGGGCATCAGCACCGCTAATATCATCAACAGCATCAACTACAAGGACACCGGTGTCATGCTCAAGGTCAAGCCGCGCGTGACCCCGGGCGGGCTGGTGCAGATGGAGATCGACCAGGAGGTCAGTACGGTGGCCGCCACCAGCAGCTCCAGCCTGAACTCCCCGACTTTTCAGACCCGCAAGATCACGAGCTCGGTCGCGGTGCGCTCCAATCAGGCCGTGGTCCTGGGCGGCCTGATCCAGGATACCCGCGATGATGGTAAATCGGGGGTGCCGGGCCTCTACGACCTGCCCTTTGCCGGCCCCCTGTTCGGGACGCGCAGCAAGAACGCCAATCGTACCGAACTCATCGTCATCCTCACCCCGAAGGTGATCGCCAGCGATCAGGACATCGAGGCGGTCGGCAACGACTTCCGTAGCCGGCTGCGCGGATTGGAATTTAAATTCTAGCGGAGATGCAAATGAAGACAGGTGTCAGTCTTGCGCTTTCTCTCACCCTGGCCGTCACGGGTCTGGCCCAGGCCCAGTCGAGCGGCGACGGTCAGGTCTGCCTCCACCGGACCGCCGATGGGCGTTGCGTGCACTGGAGCGGGGCGCGCAGCACCCCCAGCCAGGAGCAGTACCGACCAGCACCCCAGGCGCCCTCCGTGCCGACCTCCGGGTGCATGACCAATCCGGCTACCGGCCGCTCCGAGACCTGCTTGCATATCGCCGCCGACGGGCGATGCCTGCACTTCGGCGGTCCCTGCAACTGACCGATCGGACGGCGGTCATGATCCCGACCGCACCACCCGCGGGCCGCACTCAGCTGAAGTTGATCTTGGCCTCCAGGTTCGGACCCGAATCGGCGTTGGCCAGGGCCTCACTGAAGCTGATGGTCCCGGCGTGGAAGAGCTCGAGCAGGGCATCGTCGAAGGTCTTCATGCCGTCCTCGCTGCTACCCTGCATCGCCTCGCTCACCTCGTCCACCCGTCCGTCGCGGATCAGATCGGCGATGTGGGGGGTGTTGACCAGCACCTCGATGGCCGCCGAGCGCTTACCGCTGACGGTGCGCACCAGACGCTGCGAGACGATGGCGCGCATGTTGATGGACAAGTCCAGGAACAGGGTCTTGTGCAACTCCTGCGGGAACATATTGATGACACGCTCCAGCGCCTGGTGGGCATTGTTGGCGTGCAGGGTAGAGATGGCCAAGTGCCCGGTGCCGGCCAACTCGATGGCCGCCTCCATGGTCTCGCGGGTACGGATTTCACCGATCAGGATCACGTCCGGGGCCTCGCGCAGCGAACTCTTCAGGGCCGCCGCATAGCTCTTGGTATCGACCCCGACCTCGCGCTGATTGACGATGCACTGCTTGTGGGGGTGCACGAATTCCACCGGGTCCTCGATGGTGAGGATATGACCGGGGGCGGCGGCGTTGCGCGCATCGATCATGGCTGCGAGCGTCGTGGACTTGCCGGAGCCGGTGGACCCGACCATCAGGATGATCCCGCGCTTGTGTGTCATCAGCCGGGGCAGGACCGGCGGCAACCCCAACTCCGTGGCGGTGGGGATACTTGCACGAATATAGCGCAGCACCATCGCCGCCTGTCCGCGTTGGTGGAAGGCATTGACCCGGAAGCGTGCCCGGTCCTCCAGGGCGATGGCGAAATCCACCTCCCAGTCGGTCGCGAACACGCGGGCCTTGTCTGCGTCCAGGATCGACATCACCGCGTCGCGGCAGAACTCTGGTGACGCCTGGTTCTCGCCGATGGGGCGGATGACTCCCTCGATCTTGATCCTGACCGGGGAGCCGGGGGTGAAGAACAGGTCCGAGGCCTCGTGGCGGACCATCATTTCGAGATAGGGCGTGATATCCAAGCGGGCGTCTCCGTTTCAGGCGGCGGCCACCGGGCAGTCGGGCGGCCGGGTTGGCGGTCGCGTGGCTGGCGCGGCGGTGAGTTCCAGGCCGGTACCGGCTCAGGTACCCCGCTCTTTGCGGACCCCCGCTTGGTGGATCACCGCCGGCCCAGTCGTCTCCACGGCCAGCCCGGTGCTGGTATCCGACTGGCCAAAGGGCGCGCCCCCGCTCGTCTCGGTCGTCTCGCCCGGCGGCGGGGCCGACCACGTGGGTGGGGGCGCTCCGAAGAGGGGGACATCGGGAATCAACTCCTCGCCCTCCTTCACGATCGAATAGCCCTCCACGTCCGCGAAGATATCCTTGCCCTGGGCCTCGTGACCCTCCAGCTTGATGGCGAGGCGCAATTCATTCATGGAGTCGGCGCTGCGGATGGCATCCTCGTAGGTGATCTTCTCGGCCTCGTAGAGCGTGAACAGGGCCATATCGAAGGTCTGCATCCCCAATTCCCGCGACTTCTTCATGATCCCCTTGATTCCATGCACGTCCCCCTTGAAGATCAGGTCCTGAATCAAGGGTGAGTTGATCATGATCTCGATCGCCGCGATGCGCCCGCCGTTGGTGCAGGGCAGCAGCCGCTGGGAGATCACCGCCTTGAGGTTCAGCGACAGGTCCATCAGCAGTTGCACCCGGCGCTCTTCGGGGAACAGATTGATGATGCGATCCAAGGCCTGGTTGGCGCTGTTGGCATGCAGGGTGGACAGGCACAGGTGGCCGGTCTCGGCGAAGTTGATGGCGTGCTCCATGGTCTCGCGCGCGCGAATCTCACCGATCAGGATCACGTCCGGGGCCTGGCGCAGGGTATTCATCAGGGCAGCGTCCCAACTCTCCGTGTCGACCCCCACCTCGCGCTGCGTGATCAGGCAGTTGCGGTGCGGATGCACATATTCCACCGGGTCCTCGATGGTGATGATATGACCGTAGCTGTGCTTGTTGCGATGCCCGATCATGGCCGCCAGCGACGTGGACTTACCCGAACCGGTGCCCCCGACCACCAGGATCAGGCCCCGCTTGGTCATGATCAGGTCCTTGAGCACCGGCGGGAGATTCAGATCGTCCAACTCCGGGATGCTGCTGGTGATGGTCCGCAGCACCGCCCCCGAGAGCCCCTGCTGGATGAAGGCATTGACCCGGAAGCGCCCGATGCCCTGCGGGCTGATGGCAAAATTACACTCTTTGTGGGCTTCAAAGTCCCGCACCTGCCGGTCGTTCATGATGGCACGTACCAGCACGCTGGTCTGCACCCCGCTCAGGGCGCGGTCGCTCAGCGGCGTCATGCGTCCGTCGATCTTGCACGCGGGGGGGAAGTCTGCGGTAATGAAGAGATCAGACCCCTTGCGGGCCAGCATGGTCCGCAGGCAGTCGAGCATGAATTTTGTGGCTTCTTGGCGGTCCATGGAGGTCCCCAGTCGCTGTCGTATGGCTTAGGTCCGCGTGCGGTTGCACGTCAGCTGGCGGCGGTCGGTGAGACGGCCTCCGGTGTGCAGACGATAGACCTACGCAAGGGATTACGCAACTTGATCACAGTATAAATAATATAAAATCAACATGTTATAGGCATTTCTGGCGCCACTGGGAGGGCCGCGGATGATGGCAACTTGGACCAGCAGTTCCGGCCAGTCCAGCGAGTACCGCAAGGGGTGATCGCAGACCCGTCGAGCGGTGGCCCCGTGGCCTCCGGCGGCGTCGGGCCGCCCCTGGCGGCAACCCCGGTCGCACTGGAAACGGCACACCTGATCACCGGCCTGGGGGCGCGATCCCTGCGCGCTGGGGCTATTGTGCTGACTGCCCAAGGTGCCAAGCTGGGGCTCCAGGTCGCCAGCATGGTCTTGCTGGCGCGTCTGTTGACGCCCGCCGATTTCGGGTTGGTTGCCATGGTCAGTGCCCTTACCGGCGTCATCGGCTTGTTCGGCGACCTGGGTCTGCCGTCGGTGATCATGCAGCGGGCGCAGATCACCCAGGCCCAGTTCAGTACCCTGTTCTGGCTAAACCTCGGATTCGGGCTGCTGTTGACGCTGACAGTGGTGCTGTCGGCCCCGCTGATCGCCTGGGTTTACAGCGACCCCCGCCTGACCGGGATCGCGCTCCTCGGCGCCCCGCTATTCCTGGTTGGGGGCGCGGGAGCCCAGTACCGTGCGCTGTTGCAGCGCCAGATGCAGTTCCGAGCGCTGATGCTGACCGACATCCTCGGCCTCGCCCTGTCGGTGCTGGTAGGGCTGGTGATGGCCTGGCGCGGGCTTGGCTACTGGTCTCTGGTGGTCATGCCGATCGTTCAGGCGATGGTCCAGTTGCTGGGGTTGGCCCTTATCTCCGACTGGCGGCCAGGGCGGCCGGTGCGTGGCTGCGGGGTGCGGCCCCTGCTGCGTTTCGGCGGCAATTTGCTCGGGGTAACCCTGTTCGGGTATCTGTCCCGCCAACTCGACAGGATCGGGGTGGGCGTCCTCTACGGCCCCGTATCGCTCGGCTACTACACCCGCGGCTATCAGTTGTTCACGCTGCCGACTTCGCAGATCTCCGCGCCGCTGCACGACGTGATAGTGCCGACCCTAAGCCGGCTGAACGCCGATCAGGGGCGCTTCCAAGTTACCTTCGGCCGTATCCTGTCGGCACTGACTTGGTTCAGTGCCGCACTGGCGGTGGCGGCCCTGCTATGGACGCAGCAGATCGTCGGCATCGTCTTCGGTCCCCAGTGGAACCCGGTGGTAGAGGTGTTGCGCAATCTATCCCCGACCCTGGCCCTGCAGCCAGTGCTGGCCGCGGCTGGCTGGGCGTTCATCAGTCGCGGCGAAGGCGCGCGCTATCGGCACTGGGCGCTCGGGAGCGCGCTGATCCAAGGCCTGGCGATCTTGGCCGGCCTGCCGCTGGGAATCGCCGCCGTCGCTTTGGCCACCTCGCTGTCGACCTGGTGCCTGACCCTGCCATGGACCCTGCGCTGTCTGCGTCGGGCCAGTCCGGACCTCGGGCGCGCGACGCTGTGGGCGGTCGGCCCGCCGTTGCTGGTGGTGGTCGCGGTGCTGGCTATTGCCTTGAGTATCGGTCAGGATCCATGATCCGCGCACGGTATGCCCGACGTGTGGCAGCCTTGCCGCCCGTCCCGAACTGGAGGTGAATCCGCGATGCCTTTGATCCAGCGCCTGCGCCAAGTGCTCGCCGGCTCCTCCCTGGAGGCCGGCCTGCGTGCGCTCGGTCTCGGCCGCCCGCTATTGGCGCTGCACGAGCGCCGCGTGCTGGCGCGGGGGCGCGAAGGGGTGAACGCCTACGGATTCCGACTGGCGTTCCTGACCAGGACCAAGGCCGAACTCACGCGTGTCGATATGGTGGGGCGCGACGAGCGGGAGCTGATCGAACGGTTTTTGGCCTGCCTGCGGCGGGACGACGTCGTCTACGATGTGGGCGCCAACATCGGCGTTCTGTCGGTGCTCGCAGCGCTGCAACTCGATCGGCTGGGGGGTGGCCAGGTCCTCGCCATTGAGGCCAACCCGGTAATTGCCGATGCCGCGGCACATAATCTTGCTTTGAATGCAACTGCCGCTGTCAGCACGCGGGTGATCGCTGCCGCGCTCGGTGACGCACCAGGGGAAGGACGGTTGCTGATCGCCGGTGACGGCGCCGAGGGCAAGCATCGGCTGACGGACCAGGGAACAGCTGCCGCGGAGACGATCCGGGTGCCGCTCCAGCGGGGAGATGACTTGGCGCGAGAGACACAAACCTCACCCGACGTGATGAAGGTGGACGTGGAGGGCGCCGAATTGCGGGTGATGCGCGGCTTCGCCCGGCAACTGGCCCAGGGACGCCCGCGGGAGGTCTTCATTGAGGTCCATCCCGCGCTGATGGCGGCCCACGGCGACGCCGAACCGGACTTGCTGGACTGGATGGCGGAACATGGCTATCGGTCCCGGTGGTCCCGCCCCCGCGGCGGTGAGGTGCACCACCACTTCACGCGCGTCGCTTAGCCGCCGGGGCGATCCGATGTTGGTATCCGTGATAATCCCGACCTATGACCGTGCCGGTCTGCTGCTCCAGACGCTGGCTGGCCTGTGCCGACAGACCTATCGTCCGCTGCAGATCATCATCGTCGATGACGGCTCCACGGATGACACCTGGGTCCGGCTCGGCACCTGGCTCGAGGTCCACGCGCAGCCCTCCGGTCTGGACTGCTGCCGCTTGCGCCAGGCTCAGGCCGGCCCGGCAGCAGCCCGCAACCTGGGTTTCTCGGTCGCCCGGGGCGACTTGGTCCAGTTCCTAGACTCCGACGATCGGCTTTCGGTGGACAAGCTCCACCGGCAGGTAGCGCTGCTGACAGAGGAACCTGGGCTTGATGGTGTCTACTGTGCCTGGCGCTCCTGGTTTGACGGCAGTCTGATCCCCTACGGGCCTCAGCGTCAGACCGGACCAATCACCGAGCAGGAGATGCTGCTGGGCTATATGGGGGGCACTTGGTTTCTGCCGCCGCATGCGTATCTGTTCCGTCGGCAGTTGCTCGAGCGGATCGGCCCCTGGGACAGCAAGCTGACCTACGAGGAGGATGCCGAGTATCTGCTGCGGATGCTCGCTGCCGGCGCGCGTTTCGGTTACGTGCCTAACTGCGCCGTGGATTACCGCCGTCACGGTGGCCCTCAGGTGAGCCGGCTGCGGACGCGGGATGGGTATCAACAGTTGTGGCAGCAGAGTATCGCGTTTCGGCGCCAGATCTGCGTGAATCTGCCACCGGCGCAACGAGGGCCCGCGCTGGCGGCCCTCGCCGAGTTGGCGGCCCGCCACCAAGGGCCACCGAGATCTGGGTGGTTGCTAGGCGCGGCGGGGTCGGGGGCCTTCGCCCGTCCGTTGAACCCCGGCCGGTCGGCGTTGATTGCTTTTGGTCGTACGCCGATGGGGGCACTGGTGCGTCGCCGGTTCGGCGATGGGCTTCTCGCCTGGCTCGGCCTGGACGCTGGGGAAGAGGCCGCCCCGCCCGCGGTACGTCGCGAACAGCGGCGGCGATGGCGCGGGCCAGGGGGCACGGTGAAACGGGATGACTAGAGGTCTCTGGCGCAACCTCGCGCACTTTGTCAGCGATCACCTACCTACGTGGCTGTCGGCCCGGCGGCACTGGTTCAGTTTGGTTCCAGATGAAACCGATGTTTAATCAATGCTTTACGGACGCACCCAGTTATCTCGATCTCTTGTCGAAATCGCCTATCCCGTTGTTTCCCCGAATATCGTATAGGGACTCCCTCGGAGTCAACCTGCGAGGGTGCACCGTAAGGCAATGATAAATATAATAACTTACAGAGAATTGAACTGAACCAGTGCGGGCCCGGCTGGCGAGGGCATTACCGTCGGCTCCTCGCCCAACTGGACCCGGATGCCGAACCAGACCTGCGGGTGTGTCTCGCGCTGCTGCAACCGGGTGATACGGTAGTGGATGTTGGCGCCCACGTCGGGCTCTATTGCCTCGCCTGCGCACGCCAGGTCGGCCTTAGTGGCCAAGTCCTTGCCTTGGAGCCAATGCCCTGGACCTATGCAGTGCTGCGGCGGCTGGCTGCCGAGTCGCGCTGCGGGAACATAAGCACGCTCCGGGTCGCAGCCAGTGATGCTGACTGTTTGCTGTGGATGTCGGTGCCTCTGGATCGATATGGGCTCGCAAACTACTATCTTGCCCGGATCACCTCCCAACCCGTGCGTCACAGCACGCAGGTGCGGACGGTGGCCCTCGACGGGCTGCTTCGGTCCCTGTCAATTACCGTGATGAAGGTCGATGTCGAAGGCGATGAGTTCCCCTGTCTACAGGGCAGTCTGGCAACCATCCGCCGCTGCCGGCCCGCTTTGCTGGTGGAGATCGGCGGGCCCGCGGGTGCACCATCGGAGTCGGAACGGGCCGCCGTGTTCGCACTCCTTGCGGGGCAGGGCTACCAGGTCTTCATGCTGGATGGAGGGCAGTTGCACCCCTGGTCGAAGCGCTTCCGGGGGATCAATCACTGGTTCCTGCAACCCGAGCACCTGATCAGCCTCCGCCGCTGCTGTCCGCCTTTACTCCGGCCTAAGTGAAGCACGGATGTCGATCGCGTTCATCTGTTTTTTTGCCGCGGCGCCGCCGACGGGGGGGGCCGGCACTGTCAGTTGTGCCCTCGCCGAGGCCGTTGTCGGCGAGCGGCTGCTGGTGCAGCCGGGCCCCGTGGAGCGTTGTTTCCTGACCCCTGGCGGCTTGCCGGTATGGCAACTGCCTTTGATCAGCGACCGGGGTTGGCGCAAATTGATGGGGATTCCAGACTATGTGCGACGGGTGGTCGGGCTGGTGCAACGAGTTGGGGCTGACGTGGTGGTATTGGAGGGGGCGTCCTGGGTGCTCTACCACTGGTGGTTACTCCGGCGGTTGCGGCGCCGCTGGCCGACGATGACGGTGCTCTATCACGCCCACAATGTGGAATACGAATTGCGGCGACAACGTCATGGGTGGCTCGCGCACCGGCTCACCCATTGGGCCGAGGGACAGGTGTTGCGCGGCGTGGCGCAGTCCTTTGCGGTCTCGGAGCGGGATCGTGATGCCTTCCGGGACCTCTACGGCGTCGTGCCACTGCTGTTGCCCAACGGCGTCGATAGTCGGCGCTTCGCCGGCGTGGCTGAAGGCGCAATCACCGCCTGTCGGCGGATGCATCGATTAGGAGAGAACGTGATCCTGTTCATGGGCGCCTATGCCTATCCGCCGAACCGGGAGGCGATCGATTTCCTGGTGACTTCCGTGCTGCCCCTAGTATTGGCACACTGCCCGAGTGCGGAGTTGGCCATTATCGGCGGACCGGCGCCCCATCGGCGGCCATGGCTGCGGGCTTTCGGGCTGCTGCCGGACGAGCAGGTACCGCCGTTCATCCGCTGTTGCGCAGTCAGCGTAGCGCCAATTTTTTCCGGCTCCGGAACGCGGCTGAAGATCCTGGAGTCCCTGGCGGCCGGCGTGCCGGTGGTGGCAACCCGCAAGGGCGCCGAGGGGCTGACGCTGGAGCCTGGGAGCGAGATTCTGCTGGCGGAGGGTGCCACGGACATTGCCGCAGCGCTGGTCACGCTGCTGGGGGACCCCGACCGGCGCCGGCAACTGGGAGCCTGCGGTCAGCGCCAGGTCGCCAGCCGCTATGATTGGGCGGTGTTGGTTCCGACGCTCTCGCAAGTGATCGACTCTGCCCGCAGCCAGCGGGCGTCGGTCTGAGGGATCGAATCTGGACGCAGCCTGCGAACGTCACTCCGTCCGCCGGAGGAACAGACGCCGGCAGGCCTTCTGCGGCGCACACACTGCCGCCCCCAGCAGCCACCCCCATGTGGCCCACCGTCGGCCCGCCGCCCGCGCATGCAGCGACTGCCTGTAGGCCCGGGCCTTCCCGGCGGCCAGTTGCGCACGCAACAGGTTTTTCCGGCATCCATGCCAGGTTTGAAAGAACGCGGCGTGGTCCGGCTCGGTCTCGCCCTGTCTTCTCGCCGCCGCGCAAGTGCAGGCGTAATCGATTCCGCACAGCAAGAGTCCCTGTGACGAGGAGACGATGGAACCTTCGTGAATGCGGTAGTGAAGCAATACCCGGTCCAGATTGGCCAGCCGGCCCCGCTCGGCCATGCGGATAAAGAAGTCGAAGTCTTCGCCGGCCCCGGGAATTCGGTAGCCGCTGAGCGCGCGAGCGTCGTCCCGGCGGAACATCACCGACGGATGACATACGATGGGTTCACCGCGCAGCAACAGGGCCAGGATTCGGTCATGCGTTTGCGGAAACCGGCCGGCGGGCAGGATGGTTTCCCCTGCCGCAAACCCGATCTGCGTGCCGACGAGCACAACGGACGGGTGTTGTTCCAGAAACGCCACCTGCGCCGCAAGGCGCCCGGGCAGGGCGATATCATCGGCGTCCATGCGGGCGTAAAGCGGGGTGTCGCAAAGATTGAGCGATCGGTTGAGCGTCGCGCCCAGCCCTATGTTGCCCTGACGGACAATCGTTATGCGCGGATCCCTCAGTTGCGCGAGGTACGCGGCCGCATCATCTGTGGAACCGTCGTCGATGATCAGGAATCTGAAATCGCGGTACGTCTGCGCCAAAACGCTGTCGACCGCCTGCCGCAGGTACGGCATGGCGTTGTAGACGGGCATAGCAAGGGTAACGAGGGGGCTCATGATGTCGTTACCGGATCGGCGGCCCGTTTCCGGCCTGTTCAGGGCGGCCCACTGAGGGGGCGCCCGTCACGCGCCGGTAGATCTCATCCACTTTCCGCGCCTTTATCTCCCAGGCAAAATCTCGCGCACGCACGAGGGCGTTGCGTGCCATACGCTGGCGCTCCTCCTCGTCGGCGTACAGGCGCTTGAGGGCGGCGGACAGTCCGGACACCAGAGATGCCGCCGAATGCGCGGCGCACCGGATGCCGCATCCGTCCGACACGGCATCGCGAAAGCCGCAGTGATCCGGGCACACGACTGGTACCCCGGCGGCGAGGGCCTCTACCACCACCGTGGAGGTGAGGTCGTACACGCTGGTCACCACCAGCACATGCGCCTTTCGCAGTGCGGCCAGTACTGCTGTGCGGGGCTGGCGTCCATGCCAGGTAAGCCGCGACGACAGGTCGCGCGTCTCCGCCATGCGACGCCAGCGACGCGCTTCCGGTCCATCCCCGAAAATATCCAGGGTCCAATCCAGCGCGGCAAAGGGTCGGCGGTTTCCCGTTCCGGCGTCGCTTGGGGTCCCGCCCGTCGTCGCCACGACCGCGTCGAAGAAAAAGGGAAGCGCCTTCCTCGCCAGAAGATGGCCGATCCATATCAGGCGCAGTGGCTCGCCCGGCCTCCGGCGTGCGAGATCGGACTCCGCGGCCGCGTCGCCGGGGGGCAGGCCCACCTCGGTGATCACCTCGCTCTCTTCACCGTAGAGCCGCAGGATTTCCGACTGGATGCCCGAGGTGGCTGCAATCAGACCGCCGTGGGCGGCTTTCATTGCCTGGCGAACGAGCGGTCGGGTGTGCTTGTCCCGTCCGTTGAGCAGATTCCGGCCTGCGTAGTAGGCCAGAGCGCGCACCCCCAGCGGTGGAAGGAGACTTAAGTTCGTCTGTTCCAATCCGCCGATCGGACCCCAGACGAAGGGAATGCCCAGCCGCCACAGTTGACCCGGCACGCGGAATCCTACGTAGGTCAACTGATGGACCAGATCAAACCCAAGCCGGCGATGGGCCTCGGCCGCGACTTGAAAGGCCCGCGGTTGCCAGATCCGTTCGTAAGCCATCAGAAATGACGGCGGCCACAGCCAGCGCTGTAATCGAATGACTACCTCAAGACGATTGATTTCCTCTACGAAAATAAACCTTGGCCGGTCCGTCTTGCCGAGCGCATCGCTGGTCTCTTTTTCAATATCCGCGCGGTGGCGATCCGTGGTCAGCACCCATACTTCATGATGCCGGGCGATGGCCTGACACCACCCCCACCCGACACCCTCTTCCGATCCGTGGTGCGGATGACAGGCATAGGCGGAGAGGAGAACCTTGAGCCTTTTCACGAAGTGCAGACCAAGACCAAGTCGACAAATTTCATTGCCTTCCACGCAATAAATCAAAGAGGGGTCTGAGCTTTCCTGTATAGGGTTCGGCCCACTGCTGGAATTTGCTACGACGCGTACGCATGGCAAAAAGCCGCGGGTGTATCATCGATAGTTGTCCGAGGTTTGTTCTAGCTTGCGCCTCACGCAGGGCCGCATTGGTTGCAAGAAGATCTTCAGCCACGTACAAGAGGATGTTCTGGGCATACCAATAGTCTACCCGAGGGTCGCTCCAAACGATCGGGCGTACACAATCGATTGGCGCGTAACCCTGCTTTGCGAACAGTTGTGCCCAGTAGTCCTGCCATTGCTCATTGACGTGAAATTCGCCGCCTTGCCGCGGTACTGCTCCGGAAAACAAGACCGCCTTTCCTATGCGTACCAGATCGGCGACAAGACTTTCCGCACGTGTCTCAGGGAGATGCTCGGCCGCCTCTACTGAAATGACCAAGTCGTATGCCTCAGGAAGGCTCAGCGGTTCGCACAAGTTCGCAGACTTAAAAGATTCCACTGGTATCTGCAGTGTCCGGCTCGTCACCCATTTGCCATCCACTCCGACTATCCGTTGCGCTCCCAACTCACGACAGACGGCCAGCCACACGCCAGTACCACACCCGATGTCGGCCACGCGGTGCGGCTGAAGCAGGTCAAACACGATCGGCAGCACCACCCGCGCCGAGCTCAGGGAGCCCGGACCAACTCTCGCGTAGAATTTTTTCGAATAGAATGACATGTTGTCTGCCTTGCCGATCCTGCATGTGCGTTGCGTATGTTAAACGGGAGGCTACGGTCAGTCCGGGGTCCTTCTTCTTGGGATTCGCGGTCCGCACCGTGCTTGCTGGCGTCCGACGCATCAGCGTCTGTCCGTCGTGTGCGCCGCACTGACCCACGGTCGTGACGCAACGGTGCAAACTCGCCACGGGTGGGGGGCCATGTCCTGAAGATCGTGCCAAGCAGGAATTTAGCCCAGAAGCAGAGCCTTTGCTACTCGGCTCGGCTTGGTCTTCATGCGGCGGTGCCTGGTGAAGCACTGGTCGCGCCCGGGCGGGGCATTTCGGGGCGCCCGAGGCGCGGTTGGCGGCGGCGAGCCGCGGTGCCGGGGGGTGCCCAACAGGACCCTGTGTGGCTGGGGCACGGTACTGCCGCGGGTGGGCTTTCCGGCTTTGGCTCTTGCTGTGTTCGCAGTCTTGCTTGACCGGCAGCCGCAAGCAATGCGGACTTTGTGCGACCGGGTGGAGGTTGCGCTATGGCGCCCCTGTCGTGTATGGTCGACACGAGGGGGTCGTGTCACGCCGGGCGACCAGCGGGTGGGTGCCATGCGCTGTGGCGGCTCGTAGCTCGCCCCCCGCAGGCGGCGGTCAGGCGCGTTGGGCGTCGGCACGCCATGTTCGTGGGCTCTTATACCTCATCTGCCGAATAGTGTGGGGATCGATTTCCTGGCGAGCTGCGGGCCGCGCCTGGAATTTGAGAAACGCCCGCCCGTGGAATTGGCGATCATCTGGCGACCCAGTGTGCCCTAGCGCCGTTCGCTGCGGTCCGCGGTGCGGATCACGGCCTGGCTTATCGCGGAGCAGCAATGCGATCTGACGTACCAACTCACCTATGTCGGATGCCGGCCGCCCCCGATATCAACGGCCGCCCGGGCGGCAAACCAGGAGCGGCGGGTGTCCCAGCCATACCGACCCGCTGACGGGACACGGCCCGCCTTGGGCGTGCAGTCATTCGTACTGCCGCTGCTGGTCTGGCTCTGCTGTTGGGCCGGGCTCAACGCAGGCCCTTGGTATTTTGAAAAGGCGCCGCAGGACCTCGTCTCTTGGATCAACGTGTTGCGTACGTTTGGACCCCTGCTCCCCCTGGCCTTGTGGCCCCTGTTGCCGCTGCTGCGGCGGCAACACCGGCTGCCGACCCTGGCCGAGGGACTGTGGATCGGTTATGCACTGTTGTCGCTGCAAGCCGCGCTGCTGACCGGTGCCGATTTCATGGTCTGCTACTGGGCGCTCGCCTATCTCGGCGTCTTCGCGGCCATCGACTGGTCTTTCGGCAGCGTCGATCCGCTGCCGCGGGCGATGGCGACCAATCACTTCATCTGGCTGTTGGCGAGTCTGCTGTTCTTCGGGATGCTGTTCGTTGCGCGCGATGTGCTGCTGGTACAGGGGAAGCTTGGGATTACTGCCCACGGGCTGGTCACCCGGGCGGATCTCGGCCAGTTCGGGCCGATCTCGCGCTCCACCGGGATGGCGCGTCTGGCCGTGATACCGGCGGTGGTTGGATTGGTGATGGCTCTCGGAGGGCGTGGCCTGCGGCGCGTGATCTGGGCTGCACTCAGTCTGGCCGCGCTGGGAGCGATCTGGTTGCTTCAGGCCCGTCAGGGCATCGTCGGGGCCGCCTTCGCGCTGGGCCTAGTGGTCTGGCTGTTCGGCGGGCGGACGCGGTTCGTCGGCGTTGCCGCAATGCTGCTGGCCGGGCTGCTGCTGCTCGGGGGGCTCTTCCCGGAGGACTGGCTGCGCTACCTGACTGAGTATGCGACCCGCGGCGACAGTCTGTCGAAATTGCAGTCGATGACCGGCCGCGACCTGATATGGCGCCTGGGCTGGCGAGTGGTGGAGGAGGCGCCCTGGCTCGGTGCCGGCCCCGAGGCGGATCGCCGCCTGATCGGCCTGAATGCGCAGAACGGACTGCTGTACGCCGCACTGGCCGCCGGTTATCCCGGTGCTGCCCTGTATCTCGGGGGCCTTCTCTGGGGCTGGATCTTGTTCGCTCGGGCGGTGCTGCGCGGCTATGCGCAGGACAGCGCCGAACGGCTGTTTCTGATCCAGGTCGGCGGTATCATGGCCTATCTGACCATCCGCAACATCCCTGAAAACACCGCGGCCCTGTTCAGTGTCGACTTGTTGCTGCACGCGCCGCTGCTCGCCTATCTCGGCACGCTCGAGC
>Ga0247839_1001451_pt1 | contig 39079 bp, 45 predicted proteins | sample LaCruzMarch2015__6_FD_192405 | JGI IMG/M metagenome (GOLD analysis project Ga0247839, IMG submission 192405) | Freshwater microbial communities from meromictic Lake La Cruz, Castile-La Mancha, Spain - LaCruzMarch2015_16m | ecosystem: Environmental > Aquatic > Freshwater > Lake | place: Spain... | reverse complement strand
CTGGCGCGCCGACCGGAGCTCGAGGCGCTGCGTGACGATCCGATCTATGCCGGCTTCGTCCTCCCCGGCTGGCGCGCCGATCGGGAGCGCGCGGCGGCCGCGGCGCGGCAGGCGCAGGCGCAGGCGCGGCGGGCCGATGTCGAAGCGCGGCGGGCCGATGCCGAAGCGCGGCGGGCCGATGCCGAAGCGCAGCGGGCCGATGCTGAGGCCCAAGCCAAACGCGAGGCGGCGGACCGGGCCGAGGCCGAGGCCCAGGCCAAACGCGAGGCCGTGAACCGGGCCGACGTCGAGGCGCAGCGGGCCGATGCCGAAGCGCAGCGGGCGGTCGAACAGACTCGGCGGGCCGACGCCGAGACCCAGGCACGGCAACGCCTGGAGCACGAGTTGGCGGCCCTGCTGGCACGCCTCGCGCAGGGTAGGATGCAGTGATGAACGGACCCTGGTGGCGAAATGCCCGGAGCGCCCGTCACCGCAACCGGGCGCGCTTGTGGTCGTGGATATGACCGGGCCTGCCGATGCTGCCCCCGGCGGTGCCGCAGGGCACGGCCCGACTGCGGGTCAATGTCACCGCCGCCCACACCAGCGCTGACGTGGACCTGGCGGTGGACATCATCAGCGCCTGCGGCCGACAGCTCGGCCGGTCGGCGTGACCTGCCTGGTGACAGGTGCCGGCGGTTTCCTGGGCGGCCACCTGGCGCGCTCCCTGGCGGGCGTCGGCGAGCGGGTGCGCATTCTGGTCCGCCCCCAGAGCCGACTGGATCACCTCGCCGGCCTTGACCTGGAGCCGGTGCCCGGCGATTTGGCAGACCCGGCCAGCCTACGCCGGGCGGCGGCCGGGGTCGGGCACATCTATCACTGCGCGGCCCACAGCAGCGACTGGGGCACCTGGGAAGCGTTTCGCCAAGCCAACGTCATCGGAGTCGCCAATCTGCTGGCGGCGGCCCAGGGCGTGCCCGGCCTGGCCCGCCTGGTGCACGTGAGCACCACCGACGTCTACGGTTATCCCCGCCGCGCCTGCACCGAGGACACGCCGCCCCGCGACCGCGGGCTGCCCTACAACCGCACCAAGCTGCAGGGGGAGGCGCTGGTGCTGGCCGCCGGTCGCGCCGGTCTGCCGGTCACCGTGCTCCGGCCCGCCAACCTCTATGGTCCCGGCAGCAAGGATTTCGTATTGGAGATCACCCGCCTGCTGCGCCGCGGCGAGATGGTGCTGCCCGGCGGCGGACACACCCGGGCCGGCCTGCTGTATGTGGCCGACGCGGTGGCGGGGTTGATCGCCGCCGCCCACAGCCCGCGCACCCTGGGCGAGGTCTACAACCTGTCCGGCACCGACGATCTGACCTGGGTCGACTACGTCACCGCGCTCGCCCAGGCGCTGGACCTGCCGCCGCCGCGGCTCGCCCCGCCCTGCGCTCTGGCGCTGGGCGCCGGATACCTGGCCGAGAGCCTGTACCGCGCCCTGCGCCTGCGCCGCCGCCCCCTGCTCACCCGCCACGCGGTCTATCTGCTGTGCCGCGACCAGGGCTACCCGGCCGCGCGCGCGCAAGCGCATTTCGGCTTCGCCCCAACTACATCCCTGGCGGAAGGCATCGCGCGGAGCGCCGCGTGGGTTGCGGAACTGCCATAACCTTTTTCCTTGAGTTTGTCGATCTGGGAGCCGTCGATGGCGATGGGAGAGGCGTGGTTGATCAGATGGCGGCGGAAGGTCTTGGCGCGGATTAGGCGCCGCACCAGATCGACGTGGGCCTGTTCGAGGTGCGCCACATCGATGTCGCGCAGCAGCCGAAACAGCGTGTCGGCGTGCGGCAGGGTCTCCAGTTCGGGAAACAGCAGCCGCAGGTTGGCCTCGAACTGTGGGCGGGTGAGCTCACGGTTGACCGCGCGCCGGGAGGCAAACTGAAAGACGAACATCAGCAGTCCGTAGAGCAGCAGCACAGTGAGCCGATGCCGGCACTTCTTGGGCTGGCGGGGATCGGGAATCTATCCCAGACGGGCGAGCAACGCGGGCAGCTCCCGGCGCAGGACGCTGCCCGCTGACCGCCGCCTCGCGGGCCTGTTGTTCCTCGGCGATGGTGGCATCGGCCGAGCAGCCGTTGGGCAAGGGCGCGGGTCTCTGGGGGACCAATTCGTCCTGGCGCTGCTGGGTGCGTAGCGCCTGTTCCTGCTGTAGCTTGTGAGACCGTTGCTCCTTAGATGGCCACACGTGACGGGCGGCGGCAGGGTTTGCTCATGGCGTCGCCCCCCCGGCGGTGGCGCACAGGCGCTCGTGCCACTGTGCACACAAGGGCTTGACCCACACCTGGCGCGGGGAGCTGTGATAGGTCCGGCCCGGTCGCGCCAGCCCGCTGCCGCTGGTTTCCCCCAGAAAGTCCCAGCCGACGGCGCGGTAGCAGGCGCCCTGGTAGCCCAGCGGATGCCAGCGGGCGACCGCCGCATTCCACTGCGCCACCGCCGCGGCGTCGGCGCGCACCGGTTCCAGGCGCACCGGGCCGAGCGCGGCCAAGGGGCCGTGAAGCGGTGTCGGCGCGTCCAGCACCGGCACCGGGGGCGCCGCGCGACCTGCAACGGGGGCAGCGTGACCAACCCGGCGGCCTCCAGACGCTCCAGAAACTCCCGGCAGGCGTGCGCATTCGCCGTCCCCATCACGGTGTACCACTGCACATGCGCGCACAGCGTCGCCGCCAATTCCCGCCGCCCCAACCCCGGCAGCCACGCCACCGTCCGGCGGATGTCGGCAATCTCCGCGGCGCTGAACACGCGACCGCAGTGGACCCAGGCTCCTGGACTCAGCACACCCATCAGCAGCCCCGGCGACAGCGCAGACCGACTACCCTGCCATTAATCCTGCCGGAAGCCCGCCGCGGTGTCTACCCCCTTGTGCGAACCTTAACTTTCGTTAACCACCGCCAGCCCGCGCCGTGACTGAGGTCGCGCGGTTATGCTTCAGGGCTGCGTGGCTGCGATCCCGGCCCCGGCGCGCACCAGACCCGCGGGGACGAATGATCAACGGCCAACGCCTGGACGCGGACCGGGCAGCATCAGGCGGAAAATGAGGAGCCACACCCGCAAGTCGTGGACGCATTCGGATTGCGGATCACGAACTGGGCACCCTGCAACCCTTCCGTGTAGTCGATTTCGGCACCCATGAGATACTGCATACTCATCGGGTCGATCAGCAGCTTGACGCCGTCCGTCACGACTTCGGTATCACCGTCCTGAACCGCCTCGTCGAAGGTGAACCCGTACTGAAAGCCGGAGCAGCCGCCACCCTGGATATAAACCCGCAACATGAGTGCAGGATTACCTTCTTCCACGATCAGTTGGGCCACTTTGGAGGCGGCCGAGTTGGTGAAGACCAAGGGCGTATCGGACGCGGTTTCGATGGTGCTTTCGGCGGTCATTGGCGTGCTCTTGATGGCTGAAGTGACAACGATGGCTAAGATGTGTCCCCGAACGACAACGTTCAAGCGCCGCGGCCGATCACTGGTCATTCAGAACCCAGGGAAAGCTCTCCGAGGTTTCAGCCAGTTGATCCCCTTCGGGCACCAGGGTGAGCGCGATCATGGTCGGGACCAGACCCGCGGGGAGGCTGAACTCGCCCTGGAACCGCTGGAAGTGCTCAAAGCGCATCGTCAAGTGTCGGGGATCGGCGTGCGGCAACTGCCCCAGTTCGAACGAACGCTCTTGCCCCTGCGCGGTGCCCGTCACCAAGAGCTTGACTTCACCCCGCGACTCCCCGAAACCGGGACTGAGTTGCGTCAGGGTGAACGCATAACGCACGACCCCCTCGCCCCGCGTCAGGCGCAGCTCCGCAATGCGCACCGCACCGCGGCCGCCCTCCTGAATCAATCGCTTGAGATACGAAACCTCCTTGATCAAGGCCAAGCGCTCGCCCTGAACCTGCTTCAACTGATCCTGTAACGAGCGATTGGTCTCCAGCGCGATCTGCCGGGTGCGCTCGAGCACCACCCCCTCCTGGCGCAGGGCGGTGATCTCCTCCTGAAGCGTCAGCGCCGTCCGCGCGGTCACGGCGCACGGGTCGGGAGGCCGACCCACGGTGCTGCTGGTCGCGTCGCGCTGACCCAATTCAAATCCGAACCGGAAGGCCGCGGCCACCAGCACCGCATAGCCGGCCAGAGCCAGCAGGTGCCACCACAGGCGCGGCGAAAGACCGCTCACGTGCACGAGCCTGCCCGGAGTGCGTCGCGAGCCCAACGCATTGGCCGCCTCCGAACAGCGGCCGCGAACGGAGCAGGGCGACTGGTGACGATTCCCGGTCTCAAGGCAGCAAAGCGATCGCTTCCAGACCGGTGGTCTCGCCCAGGTCGAACATCAGGTTCATGTTCTGGATCGCCTGGCCGGCCGCGCCCTTGACCAGATTGTCGATCACCGACTGGACGATGACCACGTCCGAACCGGCTTGCCGCGTCACCGCGATGCGGCACAGGTTCGAACCGCGCACCGAGCGCGTGTCCGGATTGGCACCAGCCGGCATGATATCGACGAAGGACTCACCCGCATAAAACTGCGCATACAGATCCGTCAGATCGAGCATGGCGACGGGGTCGTTGAGGCGGGCGTAGAGCGTCGCCTCGATGCCGCGAATCATTGGCAACAGATGGGGTACGAAGGTTAGGTTAACCGGCGTGCCGGAGATCTGGGTCAGGTTTTGGGTGATCTCGGGGGCATGCCGGTGTCCCTGCACCGCGTAGGCTTTGAAGCCCTCCCCGATCTCGGCCATCAGCAGCCCGGTTTCGGCCTTGCGCCCCGCGCCGCTGGCACCCGACTTGGCGTCGGCGATCAACCAGGTCGGATCGACCAGTCCGGCGGCCAGCAACGGGGCAAAGCCCAGGGTCACCGCGGTCGGATAACACCCCGGATTGGCGATCAGTCCGGCGGTGCGCACCGCCGCCCGGTTGAGTTCCGGCAGTCCGTAGACGGCGTCCGCAAGCAGGTCGGGACAGGCATGCGGCATCCCGTACCACTGCTCCCAGACCGCCGCATCCTCCAGCCGAAAGTCGGCAGCCAAATCGATGATACGCACGCCGTGCGCCAGCAGCTCAGGGGCGTGCTGCATCGCCGTGCCGTTCGGTGTGGCGAAAAACACCAGGTCACAGGACCGCAACGTTGCCGGATCGGGCGCGCTGAAGCACAGATCGAGCAGCCCGCGCAGATGGGGGAAGAGGTCGGCGACCGCCGTACCGGCCTCACCGCGAGAGGTGATCACGGCGACTCCGACGCGCGGATGGCGGACGAGGAGGCGCAGCAGTTCGGCGCCCGTGTACCCGGTTCCGCCGACGATTCCGACCTTGATCATAATGGTGCCCTGTGAAACCAACGGCTGAAAGTAGGACCGGCGCACGCGATGCGGACCATGGCGGCCGTCACGCGCGTCATCCGGCGGCAATAAAAAAGCGGCCGGGGCCGCTTCTGAGTGGGACGCTCTTCGATCGTTTTGTCGTTAGCCGACAGGCACCGCGGGCCGCGTCCGACGCGACCGGCGATACATCAGGAACAGCCGCCGCCGGACGAACCGCTGTTCGAGGATCCGCAACTGCCGCAACCGCCGCCCATCTGGGGCAGGTTGTTGAACACGAAAGTGGCATTGCCTTCGCCATCTTCCACAAAGTCGATTTCCACGCCGCGCAGGTAGCTCAGGGTCCCGTCATCCACGACGACTTTGAAGCCGTCACACGCCAGGACGCCGTCATCCGCGTTGATCTCGTCGGTGAAGGTCATGCCGAAGCTGATACCGCTACAGCCGCCGGGGGTTGCGAAGACACGCACGCCCTGAATATTGTCATCGACTTGGCTGAAGAGCTCGCCCATCTTCGCCGTTGCCGGCAGGGTCAGCGTCAGCTCCGCGTTGGTCAGGGATGCGGACATAATACATGGCCTCAGTGGTCTAAAACACGGCCGCAGACTTTATCAGAAAGGCCGCCGCACAATCCATCGCAGAAAGTGCGCCAATCACATCAATCGCCCTGCGGATCACATCCGGTTGGCAGCCGCCAGGTTAGCCAGATGGCGCTGCGCATCGACCAAATGCTGTCCCCAGTGAGCCTCATAGCCGAGGAACCAGGTTTCCAGGGCACGTTCCGGGTTGGCATCGAAAGCGTCCAGCCCGTGCTTGAGTTCACAGTAGATATCGGTCAGGTCGTCGGCCAGACTGCCGGTCATGGCATCCGCCCCGTCATGAGCCCGATCGAACTCCAGAAAATATCCGTCGCGGTCGGCCAGCAGCGCCCGCAAGTGCGAAAACAATTCAAAGCGCGCGTCCAGATCCACCGGATGATCGTGTAGCGCGTGCGGGGCATTGCGGTGCACCGAGGTCATGGCGGCATGCAGGTGCGGCAGCAGCGCGGCGATGTCACCCAACCAGGCGGCGACGTCCGGCCCCGACGCGTTGATCAGTGCACAGTAACGTCGGGCGGTGTTCAGTAACGACTGGACGCCGGCATCCGGGTGACGGGAGGGATCGATCGGTGCATTCATGAGACACAGTGTAGACCGCCGGAGCTTGAATGCCTGGCTCCGACACCTGAAAATCGGATGGCCGTCACACTTCCACCATTTCAAAGTCGTCCTTGCCCGCACCGCATTCCGGACACTTCCAGGTCAGCGGCACATCGTCCCAGGGAGTGCCGGCGGCGATCCCGTCGTTTGGCCAGCCCTGTGCCTCGTCATAGATCAGTCCACAAATCACACACATGTACGTCTTCATCATCGGCCCTGTCTGGTCGACCGGCCTCCTGATCCTCGCACCGATAGGGAAGCGCGAGTGGACGAACGCACGGTCGGGTGGCGCCTGACCAGTCGCGGCAGGCACAATCGTGTTTTGGAAATCTGGGCAAGGCCCGCTGATTGCAACGGGTATGACGCGGCCCGCGCCGGCCCAGGCTCCCCCTAACGAGGCTCCAATGCACCCAACACCCTGGCCCCCAACCGTGCTCTGCGTCGGCGGCCACGACCCCAGCGGCGGCGCCGGCATCCTCGCGGACGCCGAGGCCGTGCGCGCCGCCGGCGCCTTCGCGCTGACCGTGGTCACCGCACTGACCGATCAAGACACCTGCGGTCTGCGTCACCTCTACCCCCAACCGGCCGCCCAGGTCGAGGCCCAATGCCGCGCCCTGATCGCCGACAGCAACCCGCGAGCAATCAAAATCGGACTGATCGGCAATGAACGCCTGGTGCCCGCCCTGTGCGCGGTGATCGACGCCAATCCGCAACTGCCCGTGGTGCTTGACCCGGTGCTGGCATCCGGCGCCGGGCAGCAGTTGGCGAACCAAGCCCTTATCGACGCCATCTTGGGCTGCCTGCTCCGCCGCATCACCCTGGTGACACCCAATCTTCCCGAAGCGCGTCAGTTGAGCGGCGCCGTGGATGCGGCCGACTGTGCCCGCAATCTGTTGGCGCGGACCGTCCCCTGGGTCCTGATCACCGGCACCCATGCGGACTCCGCGGATGTCACCAATCGACTCTACGGGGTGGACGGCAGCGCGCACACGGCGACCTGGCCGCGACTGCCCGCTGACTATCACGGGTCCGGCTGCACCCTGGCGAGCGCCATCGCGGCCCGCCTGGCCCTGGGGATGCCGGTGCCGCAGGCGGTGGCGGCCGCCCAAGCCTTCACCTGGTCCAGTCTGGCGCACGCCTGGCGCACCGGCCGCTGCCAACTCACACCCAATCGGCTTTACACCCTCCCTGCCGATCCGCCGCCGGAGGTTCCCAGGCCCGGCGACCAGGCCGGAGCCGGCCGATGAACCGGCCACTCCGCGGGCTCTACGCCATCACCCCCGACACCCCCCCGGAGACCCCGGACAGCGCCGATCGCCACCTGGTCGCGCAGGTGACCCAGGCGATCACGGGCGGCGCCCGGCTGATCCAGTACCGGGCCAAGGGCCTGGACGCGGCGCGGCGCCACACTCAAGCGGCCGCCCTGGCGCGACTCTGCGACGCGAGCGGGGTCCCGTTGATCATCAACGACGATCTCGAACTGGCGCTCAGCGTTGGTGCTGCCGGCGTTCATCTGGGTCGTGACGACGGCGACCCGGCCGCCGCCCGCCAACGGCTCGGTGCCGACGCCATCATCGGCGTATCCTGCTATGACAGCCTCGACCTGGCGCTCACCGCGGCCGCGGCCGGCGCCAGCTATGTCGCTTTCGGCAGCTTCTTTCAGTCGACCATCAAGCCGCGGGCCGCCCGGCCCACCCCGGACCTTCTGACTCAGGCTCGGGCAAGGATCGCGGTGCCGCTGGTTGCGATCGGCGGCATCACACCACAGAATGCCCGCCTTCTGATCGCGGCCGGCGCCGACCTGCTGGCGGTGATCACCGGAGTCTTTGCCGCCCCGGACGTCGCCGCGGCGGCGCGGGCCTTCAGCCAACCATTCGAACCGGGCCTGCGCCCGCCGGAGCACTCATGATGAACCGATCCCACGAACTCTTTTCCGCCGCCCAGGTCCACATCCCCGGCGGGGTCAACTCGCCGGTGCGCGCCTTCCGCGGTGTCGGCGGCGACCCGGTGTTCTTCGAGAGCGCCCTCGGCCCATACGTCTTCGACGCCGATGGCAACCGCTATGTGGACTACGTGGGCTCCTGGGGACCTATGATCCTCGGCCACGCCCACCCGGACGTCCTGGCGGCGGTCGAGTCCAGACTGCACAAGGGGCTGTCGTTCGGCGCCCCGACGCAACTCGAAACCACCATGGCAGACACGGTGTGCTCCCTGGTCCCGAGCATGGAAATGGTCCGCATGGTCAGCTCCGGCACCGAGGCCACCATGAGCGCCCTGCGGCTGGCGCGCGGCTTCACCGGCCGGGACAAGATCGTCAAGTTCGAAGGCTGCTACCACGGTCACGCCGACTCGCTCCTGGTCAAGGCCGGCTCCGGCGCTCTGACCTTCGGCGAACCCAGCTCACCGGGCGTCCCCGCGGCCCTGGCCGAACTCACCATCACCCTGCGCTACAACGACTTGGCGCAGGTCCAGGAGACCTTTGCCAAGATCGGTCACGACATCGCCTGCATCATCGTCGAACCGGTCGCCGGCAACATGAACTGCATTCCCCCGGTGCCCGGCTTCCTGGAGGGCCTGCGCGCGGTCTGCGATCAATCCGGCGCCGTGCTGATCCTCGATGAAGTCATGACCGGTTTCCGCGTCGCGCTGGGCGGCGCCCAGGCCCATTACGGCATCCGCCCGGATCTGACCGCACTCGGCAAGGTCATCGGCGGCGGCCTGCCGGTCGGCGCCTTTGGCGGACGGCGCGACATCATGGAGCGGCTCTCCCCCCTGGGCCCGGTCTATCAGGCCGGCACCCTGTCCGGGAACCCGATCGCCATGGCGGCGGGGCTCAAGACCCTGGAACTGATCTCGGCCCCCGGCTTCTATGACCGCATCACCGCGCGCACGGTGGAACTCACTGACGGCCTGCTGGCACGCGCCGCGGCCGCCGGGGTACCGCTGGCGGTAAACCGGGTCGGCGGCATGTTCGGCCTCTTCTTCACGGACGCCCCCCAGGTCACCACCTACGCCCAGGCCACCGCCTGCAATCAGGATCAATTCCGCGCCTTTTTCCATGCCATGCTGGAGCGCGGCGTCTATCTGGCACCCTCCGCGTTCGAGGCCGGGTTCGTCTCCATTACCCACGAAACACCCCAGATCCAGGCGACCCTGGACGCGGCGGAACAGTCCTTCGCCCAAGTCGCCGGCTAAACGGCGCGCCCGAGCGACCCCATGGAAGAGCTCTTCCACAACCTCCACACCTGGGTGGGCAACCATCCGGGCTGGGCCTATGTGACCGTATTCCTGATCGCCATGGGCGAGTCCATGGCGGTGATCGGGGTGGTGGTGCCGGGGGTCATCTCACTGATCGGCACCGGCGCTCTGATTGCCACCGGCGCCATCGCCTTCTGGCCGGCCTTCATCGCCGCGACCGCGGGCGGCATCGCCGGCGACGGCCTGAGCTACTCGCTGGGACGGCATTTCAACCAGCACATTCGCGAGTTGTGGCCGTTCTCGCGCTATCCGCAGCAACTCGAATGGGGCGTGGCCTTCTTCGACCGCTACGGCGGCTGGAGCGTCGCCTTCGGCCGCTTTGCCGGCCCCGGCCGCGCCATCATTCCGCTGGTCGCCGGGATGATGCGGATGCCGCCGCGGCGCTTTTATTTCGCCAATGTCACCTCGGCCGCCGCCCAGACGCTGGCGTTCTTCATCCCCGGCATGATCTTCGGTGCCTCGCTCAAATTGGCCGCCGAGGCCGCCTTGCGGCTGGTCATTCTCGGGCTGCTCCTGGTCGGCGTCCTGTGGTTGACCTTCCGGCTCGCACACCTGACCTATCGGCTACTCGCCCCCCGCGCCAGCACCTGGCTCCAGGCACTGCTGCGTTGGGCCGACCTGCACCCGAACATGGGGCGCGTCGCCCTAGCGCTGGCCGACCCCGGGCACCCGGACGCCCGCGCCCTGACCGGGTTCGCCTTCCTGTTGATGCTCGCCTCGCTGCTGGTCGGAGCCATCACCGGCCTGACCCTGTTCGGCTCGCCCGAATCGGCACTCAATCAGGCCGCCCTGGACCTCGCCCAGAGCCTGCACAACCCGCTCGGCGACCGCCTGATGGTGCGGCTCGCCGCCCTGGGCGAGCCCGCGGTCATCCTCCCCATGGTGGCACTGGTGTTCGTCTGGCTGCGCTTGCAGGACGCGGACCGCCATGGCAACTACTGGCTGGCCGCCGCGGCCTTTCCGCTGGTCGCCACACCGGTCCTCGGCGCCTTGCTGGCGGTCCCGCGGCCCGATCTCGGCCTGCAATTGTTCCTGCCCTGGTCATTTCCCAGCGGCCCGGTCTTATTGGCGACCTGTGTGTACGGCTTCCTCGCCGTCTCCATCGCCCGCGGCCTGGCCGAACGGCAGCGCTGGGCGCCCTACGCCCTGGCCACCACCACGCTCGCCGCGGTCGCCGCCGCGCGCGTTTATCTGGGCGCCGAGTGGTTCACCGGGATCATCGACAGCATCGCCCTGGGACTGGTGTGGGTCGCGGCCTTGGGCCTGGCGTTCCATCGCCACAGCCGCGGCGCACTGCGCTCCGGCCTCTTCGGCGCCGTCGCACTGAGCGGCCTGATCGCCGGCTTCATGTTCCACGGCTGGATCACCGAGGACCGCAATCTGGCCAACCTGACCCCACGGCGGCCCATCGAAACCCTAGCACACAGCGCGTGGCAGACCACCGACTGGGCCCGCCTCCCCGAACGCCGGGAGGACATCAGCCAACGTGACCTGCACCCCCTGACCATCCAATACGCGGGCGACCCCGCCGCGCTAGCCGCCGCCCTGGCCGGCGCGGGCTGGGCACCGGTCGAGCAGCTCGATTGGGGCAATGCGATGCGGCTGCTCTCGCCCTCGCTCACCCTCGCTGAACTGCCCGTGATCCCGCAGGTCCACGATGCCCGTCACGAGGCCCTGGTGCTCGGCCGACCAGCGGGCGTCGACAGCCGCGAGATCCTCCGCCTGTGGCCCACGCAGTTCAAACTGGACGACGGCGCACCCCTGTGGGTCGGCAACGTCACCCATCAGCACAAGAAAGTCTTGCTCGACCTGATCGTCTTCCCGGCCACCTCACCGGAGGAATTCGCGCTGCCGACTGAACTCGTCGGTGGGGCGGACAACCTGACGATCAGTACCGTACCGGGTGCGCGGACCGTGCTGATCGAAGCGCTGCCGACCGTGGCGGACCCTTGAGCCGAATCTTGGGAAGCCGGAGGCCTTGGGCATGAACCCGGCCACCTCGCGATCTGCACGCTGGTCGGTCCGCGGAGCGGACCCTACGGAGCGCAATCTTGCCGAAGAAGCCGCTGTGCGGATCGCTCACGGCCAACCGGAACGATGATCAAGGCCGGTCGCCGGCGCGCAGCGATGTCGCCGGGCACCAGCTCGGCCGACTCGACCGCCACCAGCTCGCTCAAGCCGCCGACGCTTGGCGGCACTGGGTGGCGGACCCCGTGGCCGGCTCGGCGCCCAGGCCTGCGCGGCGACCGCCCCGGTCATCGTGCTCGGACAGCCGGTCTTGCAGGTCTGCGAGAAGTAAGGCCAAGCCCCCGGCGGCCGCGACCTGACGCCTGGAGAAACTTGTCAGATTGAGATCTTAAACCACGCCCAGTGCGAGAAACGTAATTTGTAGGTGCGGCTTTAGCCGCACGCTTGGCCGGTGCGATTGACACCGCACCGATGCCAAAATCACGCATCCCGTCCTGGGCGCGGTTTAGTAGACCCATCCGTCATGTCAGACATCGGAGATATCGACCCTAAGCTGACGCATTTTCGGCTGCCTGCCTGACTCCCGTAGGGGTCTACCTCAGCCGGATATCTTGGCGCTCAATCGATCGAGAAACATCGAAAAATCAGGTTTCTTGGTTCGATAGGGTGCACTTCAAATTGGAAGCCAACCTCCACAGGAGAAACTGATTAATTCAGGAACCGCCGTTGCGGACGTAACGCAATCGGTGCGTTGCGAGACTGCAGCTGCCCGAATTCTGGATTAATCAGCGTTCCCCAAATACAACTGCCGCTGGACCAGTATCCTTGATGCCGAGTTGCAGCGCATCACCGGCGACTCAACTACCGGCCGCCGCTATGGAAGGAAGCGGACCTGGCTCGGCGCGCGTCGGACAACCCCTTCGCCGTCGTTGCCCTGGCCCAGTTGGCGGCCCACCGGCGTACCAGCGACCCCGCGCGCAAGGCGCGCCAGGGCGAGATCATCGCGCGATTGTATCTTTATCGGTACGACCGGAACGATGCGATCAAGCTGTCGCGCTTCATCGACTGGCTAATCCGCCTGCCGCGCGGGCTGGAACTGGCGTTGCGGCAGGAACTGGCTGAACTGGAGGAGCAAACCAAGATGTCCTATGTCACGAGTTGGGAGCGCTTTGCCCGCGAGGAAGGCATTGCGAAAGGCCGCCAGGAGGGCGAGGCCAAGGCCCTGCTACGGCAACTGCAAGCCAAGTTCGGCCCGCCGACAGCGGATGTTGCGGCCCGTGTCCAGATGGCCAAGCGCCCCGGCGGCGAACTGGCGACACGCCCGCTGCACGTCATCTGGATCGCCGACTGCTCCGGCTCGATGTCGGTGAACGGCAAGATTGAGGCGCTCAATATCGCCATCCGCGAGGCCCTGCCGCACATGCGCGCGGTAGCGGACGAAAACCCCAATGCCGAGGTGCTGGTGCGCGCCCTGGCGTTTACGGACGGGGCGCGCTGGCAGGTGTCCCAGCCGACGTCGGTTACCGACTTCAAATGGACCAACTTGCAGACCATTGGACTGACCGCCATGGGGCTGGCCCTGCGCATGGTGGCTGAGCAGTTGCGGATGCCGCCGATGAGCGACCGCGCCCTGCCGCCGGTGCTGGTGCTGATCTCCGACGGCCAGCCTACCGACGACTTCAGCGGCGCCGACCGGCCCACGGGCGCCAGACGATGTTTGGTGAGGTGGTGGCCGGCGCTGCTGCCACACCATGGCGGATGCTGCGGGCCAGTGTGCGCGGTGCTGCCCATCATCGCGCCGGGTTGCCGAATCAGGACGCGGTGCGCATCGTCCGCTGTGCCGTGTCGGACGGGGACGATGACACGACCGTGGTGCTCGCACTCGCCGACGGGCACGACAGCCCGAAGAGTTTTCGTAGCCGGCAGGGCGCGCGCCTCGCGGTTACGGTGGCCCTGAAAGTGGCTGGCCATCTGCCGCCCACGGCTTCACCGTCCCAGCGCAAGCGCGGGGCCGAGGAACAATGGCCGCTAGAACTGGTGCGTGGCTGGCAGGAGGCGATGGAACGGCGGCTCGCGCGGCAACCCTTCACCGCGGCAGACCTCGCGGCCCTGGACGAACAGGGCCGACGGCAGGTCGAGGCCCGTCCGGCGCTGGCCTATGGCTCAACCCTGATCAGCGTGATCGTGGCGCCCGTGTCTATCCTCTATCTGCAACTGGGTGATGGCGACCTGCTCACGGTCTCTGCCGACGGCCAGGTCGCGCGCCCAATCCCGTCGGATGCGCGGCGGTTTGGCAACGACACCCCTCGACGCTAATCGAAATGCACCCACTTACGCTCAAGAAAACGGACCCACCCAGTGCGCGGTAGATGACGGCCGGGGAGCGTTGTTGACGGGCGCGACGAGCGGCTGTCGCGGTCCGGTCATGAAACCGGACCGCGACCGGAGGCCACCGACGAGGGTCGTTGAGGAAGACCTGCGCCTCAAAGCGGGTGAAGCGCGGGTAATACAGAATGAAGGCATCGCGGCTGAAGCCCAGGAGGAGCCCGGCGCACTGGGCGGTGACCGCCACCCCCCCGACGTGCAGGCGATGCGGCGAGGTGTCGTGCTGCATCTCCTGCCCGGGGGCGAAATCGTAGTGACCGACCCGCGCCGGTGGATCGTCGCGCAGTTGGGCCTGGCGCACCCAGTGGGTCAGGGTGCTGTAGGGGACCTCCTGGCCATGGCGTTCACGCAGCAACTCCTGCATCCGCACCACGTTCCCCCGGGTCTCGCAGTAGAGCGCGGGCAGCGTCGAGGTTCGGACAGCATGCGCGTCCTCCTGGAACGGTTGACGCAGACGCTCGACGGTCTGCGCGGTCTTTGCCACGGCCGTGCCCAGGGCCGGCCAGGTGGCGGCCGGGGGGCGCGGGTCGAGCAACGGCACCAGGGTGCGCGTGAGGGGCTGTAACTGTCGGCGCAACCGCTCCAACTCCTCCAGCCAGTGGGCCTCGGGACTGGCGGCCACCGGGGTGTCCGGCGCCGCCAAGGCTTGGATGAACAGCCGCGGCTGCGCCACCATGCGGGCGCGGGCGGTGCGGTTGGCCGTCCCGTCATGGGCGTACCAGGTGGCCAGTTCGCGCGTGGACAGCGGCGCCGTGCCGAGCGCCGCGAGCAGGGCTTCGGCATCGGGCGCGTTGGCGCGCGCCAACGGCACGAACACCCGGCTGGCCGCCCAGGTGGAGAGCACGCCCTGGCGCACCGCCTCCTGCAATGGCTCGGACAACTGCGACAGCAGTGCCAGGCGTCGGCTGACCCAACTGGGGTCCTGGCCCAGGGCCGCGGCCAGGGCGCGTTGAGTCAACCCCGCGGCCAGCGCCGCCGACAGCAACCAGGCCTGTTCAATCGGCTCGAACGCCCGCCCCCGGGTGACGGGCTAAAACCTGCACCAGGGCCGCCGACAGCGGGCCGTCCCACACCTCGACCTGGGCGGTATCGCGGCCCAGTCGGGTGAGCGCCGCCCAGCGCTGGTAGCCATCGATCAAGACGAAGCGCTCACCCTGCATCACGACCACCAACGGCACGCGCTGGCCGTCGGCGTCGATCGAGGCCATCAACCTTGGCGCGCTGCCGGTCACGCTGGCGCGCCCGCTGACACGCTGGCTGCGAACCGTAGGTCTGGGTCGGGTTCTGGGGGCGGGGCCGAAACGGCTGGCCGCAACAGCAACAGCAGGGCGCGTGGCTCATCTCTTCCACCGATCAGCAGGGTGCCTCGCGGTGAAAGTGTGCCCCGACAGGCCAGGGGACCGGGTTGAGGGTGGGACCCTGTTCTCTTAGCGCAGACCCTTACACACCAAGGGGTGGGACCCTTTTTTTAGCAGAGGGTGGGTCATTTCCGACTACTTGGCCGCACGCGACGGTCATCACTCCCAACAGGTACCATCACAATGACCCGGGGCGCGTCAGGCGTCGGGTCCACTATAGTTGAGTTGGTTTGAACGATGACTGACCATCGGTGCATTTTTTGGCTTTGATCGCGTCCTGATCTGGGTATCCAAGACGTTTGACAATATGCGATACTCCGCATACCCTCTACCGCATACGGCAATCGCGGACACGGCGCTGCCCCCCTGAGATCGGCCCCCATGATCGACCCGCAAGCCTTCTTCGAGTCGCTCGCCGACCCCATCCGGCGACGCATCCTGGCCATGCTCCTGGAGTCCGACGAGCTTTGCGTGTGCGATCTTCACGACGCGCTCGACGCCCCGCAGCCGAAGGTCTCGCGCCACTTGGCGGTACTGCGCGGCGCGAACCTGGTGCTTGCCCGGCGCGACGGGGTTTGGATGCGCTACCGCATTCATCCGCAGCTCCCGGCCTGGGCCCTGCGCATCCTGATCCACATGAAAGACGGCATGGGACCCGACCCGCTGGCGCCGGCGGCCAGCCGCTGCGATACCCGTGCGGCCTGAATCCGAACCACCACCGACCGCACCCTTTCAATCGCCCCCCGAGGACTTTCCTATGACCGCAGCATCCAAGACCGTCCTAGTGCTCTGCACCGGCAACTCCTGCCGCTCGCAGATGGCCGAGGTCCTGCTCAATCACGATCTGGCCGGACAGGTGCGCGCACTGTCCGCCGGCACCCGCCCCCAACCCAAGGTGGCGGACGGGGCGATCGCGGCCCTGCAGGCGGCCGGGCTGCCGACTGATGGGCTCTATCCCAAGGACATCGACGCGGTGCTCGACGCATCCATCGACCTGGTGGTGACGGTCTGCGACAACGCCAAGGAAAGCTGCCCGATCTTTCCCCGCCCGGTGCCGCGCATTCATCTGCCCTTCCATGACCCCCACGGCGAGCCGCTGGAGTCCTTTATTCAGGTGCGCGATGACATCCGCGCCCGGCTGGTGCCCGCGGTGGCCGCGGCGCTTGGCCTCGCCCCGGCGGATGCGGGGTAAGCCATGTCGGTGCAATGCGAGGTGACGGCCAAGCAGGCGGCGGGCGCGCCCATGAGCGTCTTCGAGCGCTGGCTGACCCTATGGGTGGCGCTCTGTATCCTGACCGGAATCGGTCTGGGCCAATGGTTCCCCGCCCCCTTCCAGGTCCTGGGCCGCCTGGAGGTCGCGCAGGTCAATCTGCCGGTCGGGGTGCTGATCTGGGTGATGATCATCCCGATGCTGATGAAGATCGACTTCGGCGCACTGGGACAGGTCAAATCTCATTGGAAAGGCATCGGCGTGACCCTTTTCATCAATTGGGCGGTCAAGCCCTTCTCGATGGCGCTGCTGGCCTGGATCTTCATCCGCGGCCTGTTCGCCCCCTGGCTGCCGGCCGAGCAGCTCGACAGCTATGTGGCCGGCCTCATCCTGCTGGCCGCGGCGCCCTGTACCGCCATGGTCTTCGTCTGGAGTCGGCTGACCGGCGGCGACCCTTATTTCACCCTCACCCAGGTGGCGCTCAATGACGCCATCATGATCGTCGCCTTTGCGCCGATCGTTGCGCTGCTGCTCGGGCTGTCGGCCATCGTGGTACCCTGGGATACGCTGCTGACCTCGGTGGTGCTCTATATCCTGATCCCGGTCGCCATCGCCCAGGTCTGGCGGTATCTTCTGCTCAAACAGGGCGAGGCGCGCTTCGAGTCCACCCTGGCGACCCTGGGCCACGCCTCCATCGTTGCCTTGCTCCTGACCCTGGTGCTGCTGTTCGCCTTCCAGGGCGAACAAATCCTCGCCCAGCCGCTCATCATTGCCATGTTGGCGGTGCCGATCCTGATCCAGGTCTTTTTCAACTCCTCCCTGGCCTATTGGCTAAACCGCGCCGTTGGCGAGCAGCATAGCATCGCGTGCCCGTCGGCCCTGATCGGGGCCTCCAACTTCTTCGAGTTGGCGGTGGCCGCGGCGATCTCGCTCTTCGGTTTCCAGTCCGGTGCGGCGCTGGCGACCGTGGTCGGGGTGCTGATCGAGGTCCCGGTGATGCTGCTGGTGGTGCGGGTGGTCAATCAGAGCAAGGGCTGGTACGAGGCCGGTCTCGCTGGCCATCAAAGGTGAATGCATGGAGATCCCGATGACCAACTGTCCGCAACCTGTCCGCGTGCGACCGCGCATGCTCTTGCTGATCGCGGTAGCAATCTTGCTGCCCGGCACCCTGCAGGCCTCCCCCGCCTTTCTGGTCGACGCGCAATGGCTGTCCGAGCAGATCGACGACACGAACCTGATCGTGCTCGAGGTCCGCTATCATCCCCATCGCTATTTCACCGTCGGCCATATTCCCACGGCGATTCAGGTACAGCGATTCAAAGACCTGGGTGACAACGAGGGACATCCCATCATGCGCTTTCCGTCCCGTGCGGCATTCCAGCGGACCTTACGGGGCTGGGGCGTCAACGACGCTTCCACGCTGGTGCTTTACGACGACTCCCGCACCGCCCTAGCCGCGCGCCTGTATTACCTGTTGGACCTGTACGGCTTCGACATGAGTCGGGTCAAGATCCTCAATGGCGGCACTACCGAATGGAGCGCCTTCAATGCGCTTGAGAAGGAACCGGCCAAGCCGCGGCCAGCCGGCACCGTGACCCTGAAAGATGCAAACCCGGACCGCTTCGTCGAATGGACCGCGGTCTATGACGACGTAGTGTCCCGCCGCGACCCGAATGTCGTCCTGCTCGATGCGCGTCCGGCCGAGATGTACACCGGCAAGGTCATCCGGCACTCCATCATGGGCGGTCACATCCCGGGGGCGGTGAATGTGTCGAGTCTCGACGGCACGGACGGGCAGAGCGAGCAATGGAGGGACGACGCCAGCCTGGCCGCGCTCTACCGCGCAATTCCCAAGGACAAGCGCCTCTATGTCTATTGCCACGACGGGTTCCGGATGGGCCTGGCCTACTTGCAGCTCAAGCACCTCGGCTACCGCGACGTGCGCCTCTATAACGGCGGCTGGTCGCACTGGGGCAACGAGTTGACCTTGCCGACGGTCGAGGGCGCCGAGCCGTACGACGAGGCCTATGCGTTGTGATCGGGCGCGCCGCACCGGCAGAGTGACGATCATCAGGCGGGACGCAGCCGCAACTCGGCGGCCTGTCACCACCTAAAGCCACTTTTCCCCGGCGTCCGCAGAGCGCCCAAGATCACGTCCGGTCAGTCGCGCTGGGCCAGGCGGCGGGTCAGGTGGTACTCGATGCCAGCCGGCCCCTGTCTGTCGCGATAGAGCCTGAGCAACAGGGCGATGCGCTCGTCGAGATCTTCGCGATCCATCCTGATGCGCCCCAGTTCGTGGTCTTGTCGCCACGAGATCATGTGATCGTCCTCCCAACTCATGCCCCACGGCTCTTTGCTGTGTCAGGCAAGCCGTCAGGATTGGACAGGCCCCGACGCGCCTGATGGTACTTCAACCGTCGGAACCGTGCCGAGCCGCTGCGCGCGCCGGGCGAACCGGCGGTCATCGAAGGTATAGAGCGCCGCGCAGTGCCCGCTGCCGGCCAGATGCAGTGCGTCGGCAAAGTCCATCCACCGGCCGAGCAAATTTAGTGCGGTGGCGACCCGTCCTGTCTCTTCCACGTTCACGTTCGCCAGTCCCAACAGGTGCTCCATCACGCGTATGATCGCCGCGGCGTCGAAGCGGTAGAAGGCGCGCAGCACCCATTCCAATTCCAGGATCACGGTCAGCGGGACAAAGAGGCTCTGGCCTTTGGTGACGATCGCGTAAGCGATCGGCCGCTGCTTGAGCGCTTCCGGATCGCCCGGATCGGCGACGCAGAACCGGGCCAGGATGTTGGTATCAAGGGCGATCATCGGTGGCGTCACGCATTGCGGTGGCGACATCGAAGTCGGCGAGGCGCCGTTCGCCCGGCTGATCGCAGGTTAGCATTCCGTACCCGTCTGCGGCCTGGGTCCGCTTGATTGTCCGCAGCGGCCTGACGCGGATGCTGTCGCCTTCCAACTCGAAATCGAGCCGGGTGCCCGGCGCGATTCCGAGCCGACGCCGAATCGCGGCAGGAATGACCACTTGGCCCTTATCCGAAACGGTAACGGTCGACATCGTCGGGGACTCGCATCTTACGCAGTAAGAGGTACTGTCTGCGCAAGCGGCCTGAATGGCAAGCGATCAAGCCGAGTTGGCAGGCGCCGCAGGAGACCGTGTTTGGGGGCTGGAACTGGACCCAGCTCTGGTAGCCGGCGACGGCCAGTCCCAGAGCCGCGAGTCCCAAGGTCAGGACGGCTGGGAGCCAGCGCCCCCTAACGCCGACGGCCGCGATCAGGGCCAACACGGCGATGGCCATGCCCAGCAGGCGCTGGAAGACGCACAGGTGGCAGGGCTGCAGGTTGAGCCAAGGGGTCAGAGCGAGGCTCGCGACCACCGCCGCCGCGCCGGCGAAGGCCACGGCGCCCCATACCAGGCGCTGGGTGAGCGGGCCGAGCTTGAGCAACTGGAACCAGAGCACGCTGGCCAGTCCGAACCCGACGGCCATCGCCAGTTCCGCCGGCGGCAAGGGTGCGAAGCGAAAGACGCCGGACAGACTCGGCAGGTAGAGCGCCAAGGCCAGCAACCCCAGCGCCAGCCCGGTGACAAATCCGTGGAGATGTATGGGCAGGACCAGCGGCAGCATGCCGCAGATGGCGCACCGGCCGCGGCCCAGCAAGGGCGTGCCTCAGGCGCCGCGCCGTTGACCACCCCACAGCGCCCGCAGCCCGAAGAAGGCCATGTCCTTGACACGCCGGGCAAGCTCAAAGGGCACGGAGATCCGAGGGTCGGTGCCGAAGGTCATGCTCAGCACCACGCGCCGCTCGCCCTCGTCGATGGGCGTGGCGCGGTGCAGCACCTTTGCGCCCTCGAAGACCACCAGCTGGTTGGGCGGTGTCGGCACCAGCCGCTCCACGCCACCGATCTTCGCGAACAGCCGCCCGGAGGACAGGCCGCTGCCTGCGGCGTTACGGTTAACGACCGGCAGCAGCACCGTGAAGTGGCGGCCGCGGTAGAAGTTGTGGTCATAATGCCAACCGATATGATCGCCCGGCCGCTCGTAGACGAGGATCGAGCACGAGCTGTAGTCGCCCTCGGGTGTCACCTTGAGTGTCGCGCCGATCACGCTGCCGAGGCGGTCGCGCAGTTCAGCCGAACGGTAAAAGCCCACCACGCCGGGCGCACGCGCCCGCAGCGTGTCGAAGGCGATGGTGCCGCCCTGCTTGTGGGTTGGCACATAACTGCGCTCGGTGCACCCGAGCCCCTCGACTTCGCGAGCCAGCGCGGTGAAGTGCTCGGGCGGCAGGAAGTCCGGCAGCACGGCGAGGTGCTCGGCGAAGGCGGATGCGTTGGCGGTGCCGGCGAGGGGTGTCATGGTTTTCGGCTCGGGTAGGCGACCAAGGGTTGGCCGGCGGAAAGATACAAAAACGGCCCGGCGAGTTCAACGGTTGCTCAGCGTCCGATTTCCGCGGCGCGCTGGACCGGAAAGAACACGCTGACCGAAGCCACGCCGTACCAGTCGGCCCCGTCGAACGCGCGGACCAAGGGCCCGACCGCCCGCAGGGACCTAGTTGCCGGGGCCGGACCCGTAACCCGGACCAGGACCCGCGCCCATGCCGGACCCCATCCCCGGGCGGCCCTGCATCCGTGCCTGACGCCCGGCGTCGAACTCGGCCGGGGTCATCTTGCCGTCAGCATTCTGGTCGAAGTCGGCGAAGCCCGGGGCGTTGGCCGCGCCGCGCATCGGGGCGCCCTGGGCCGCTCGGGCCGCCATCTGCTCGCCGTGGGCGGCGGCGAACTCCTGCGCGGTCACGGCGCCGTCGCTGTTCTTGTCCATCGCGGAGAAGCTCATGGGGCCCGGCGGCGGCGCAGGCTGCGCCGCCCCGCCCGCGGACCAGGCGGCACACGCAATGACGAGGGTCGCGCCAAGTGAAAGGGTACGGATAGGGTGTGTCATCGTCTCACTCCGGGGTGTTGCCATGGTTGCGCCATGGTCAGTCATGACGGCCGCGCTCCACCAACGTGGCTGGCGGCGGCGCGGCCAAGGAGCAGTCTTCCAGCACTGCCAGGACACACTAAACACCAATCCGGGCGCACTCTGTGCGGCATCGTACAGAGGGCGTCCAGACCTCGGGCTCACCCAGTCCAACAGCACCCCTTGCCTACCTCAGGCCCCCGCCGTACCCTTTGCGCTTGGCCTGCCACTGGCGGGCGCACGCCAGGTGCTCAGTGCCGGTGCATTGGTCAGCGAGCCCGAGGTTGCTGATAAGCCATTGGCCACTGCCGTGGATACAGCCCAGCGCCATAAGGAGTTCGGCAGGGTCCCTCGACCCGCCCGGGTTAGAGGCATCGATCGCAGACCAACCCTATAAGGACGCACCCGCGATGACCAGCGACCTCAAGTCCACCAACGGCCACCGCGGCACCACCCTCGCCCACGCCCGCTGGGCCGACCCGCTCTATGTCGCCGAGAAGTACCGCTACCGGCAAGGCGCCATCTGGCTCGGTCGCTGCCCGCACGACCCAGATCGCGCCATCGGCTATCAGGACGACCGCCATGTTTTCGTCTGCGCCGAGACCCGCTCCGGCAAGGGCCGCGCCTTCATGGTCAACAACCAGGTGCTTTGGCCCGGATCGCTGATCACGGTCGGCCCCAAGGGCGAGGAGGCGACCATCGCCGCCGAGCGCCGCGGCGACGGCAATGAGCACTGCGACGGGATGGGGCAGGCGGTCTACGTGCTCGACCCGCTCGGCACGGCTCAGGTCCCGGACCGGCTGCGGGCACACTTCAACCTGCTGGCCGCGCTCGACCCCAACGACGGCGAACTGGTCGCCAAGGTGGACCGCATCGCCAACGCGATCTGCCGCATCCCGGACGGCAGCGAGGCCGCCGAATGGGCCAGGAAGGGCAAGGCCTATGTCGCGAGCGTTATCCTGCACGTCGTCACCGCGGACCACAAACACATCGAAGGTCAGGGGCTGCGGCGGGACATCCTCACCGTCCGCGACCTGGTCACCGAGGGCCACTACCGCCGCGCCGCCGCGCTCAACGCGGATGCCAAGGCCAAGGCCCAGCCGGGTGAGGCGCCGAAACGCTACGACCCCTACAAGCTATTGCTGCTGCAAATGGAGCACAACCCCGCCTGTCACGGCGCCATCGCCCGCTATGCCCGCGACATGCTCCAGTCCAGCACCCGGCATGTGCGCTATTTCGAGAGCGTGCGCAGTGCCGCGGTCGAGCATCTGCGCTTCCTGGAAGGCCAGGGCATCATCAACACCGTCAGCGCCGCCACCGAGGGCGCTGCCTGGCCGCGCACCTTCCGCGTCGAGGACATCAAGGACCAGTCCGTCAGCATCTTCCTCTGCCTGCCCGAGCACAGCTACGACCCGCTCGACCGCTGGCTGCGGGCCATGATCGAGATCCTGCTCGGCGGCCTGCAGGAACGCCAGGGGCTCGGGAAGAACGGCCAGCGCGTGCTGTTCTGCATCGACGAATTCGCCAACCTGGGTCGGATGGACAGCATCGCCAAGGCCAGCAACTCGATCGCCGGGGCCGGCGTCAAGCTGATGATCGCGGTGCAGCGTCTGGGCGATCTGCGCCAACTCTATGGCGATGCGTGGGAAAAGTTCGTCTCCTCCGCCGGCACCCAGGTCTGGTTCGGCGCCGAGGAACTGGAGACCCGCGACTATCTGGAGCGCAAGCTCGGCCAGACCGAGGTCTCGATGTTCGCCCGTTCCATCAGCAAGGGTCGCAGCACCTCCAGCGCCGAGGCATTGAGCGAGACCTACAGCCACACCCACAGCCTCTCCAGCGCCGAATCGGTCAGCGAGACGGTCAGCCAAACCAGCAGTCGCACCACCGCCGACGCCGTCAGCGCGGGCCTGAGCCACACCGACAACCGCGCCACCGGCACCACTGAGGGACAGAGCGCCACCAGCGGCACCTCGCGCACGAGCGGGCAGACCCGCGGCAGCACCCAGACCCGCGGCCAGAGTCGGGGCTACAGCACCAGCGACGGGCGCACCTCCGGGCGCAACTACGGCCCGCACATCTTCTTCGAGCCCTTCGAGCACGGCACCAACCGCGGCAAGACCTCCGGTCGTAGTTGGTCCGACGGCCACAGCGACCAGCGCTCGGCCTCCGAGGGCAGCAGCCGCACCGAGGGGTTCACCGATAGCCAGGGCACCAGTTATGCCCAATCCAAAACCCACGGAACCGCCGATACCGTCAACGCGGGCTGGACTCGCACCGAAGGCATCGCCGAGAGCGATGGCCGCACCCAGGGCAGCAGCCGCACCCAGGGCACCGCCGAGAGCGACAGTCGCGGCGGTGGCAAGACACACACCGACACCACCGGCGAGAGCGAGGGGGCATCCGTCACCGAAAGCTTCCACATCAAGCCGCTCTTGAGCGCGCTGGAGGCCAAGCAACTGCTGCGTTCCATCCCCGAGGCCGAACGCGACCACCCCGCCTACCCCGGCTTTGCCTTGATCACGCTGGCCGACGAGGAGCATCCGTTCTTCGTCCGCAAGGCCAACCACGACCAGGACCCGTTCTTTGTCCGAAAGTTCAATCCGAATCCGGCGCATGCGTTCATTCCGTATGACCAGCAGCCGTTGATGGGGTGGCAGATTACCCAGGCCCACTTCTTTTCACTCCAGATACCAGAACCACTTCTACAGGACGGCCTTGGGGTGGAGGTCATGTTGCCGCAGTCCCTCCGCGAAAACGCGATCATCCAGGAGGGTGATCCATTCCTCGCGGTATGCGCGGACCAGGGGGGCCGGTGGCACACCGAACCACCGACCTATGGTGTGCGGGCTCCGTTGCCTCTCAAGGTACTATCCCTTGAGGACGCCAAGTCCCAACAACGCGGCCCGCTTGCCGGAAGACTGGCAGGAGGACTTTAATGTCGCCCTATGGTCACGATGGTTCGAGGCACGGGCCACGGAAATTGAGCGGCGGCGGGCAATTGAGGCAGATCATAAGAAGGCCGCGGAGGCCAGGGAACACGAGCGCATTCGGCAGGATGAGATTGCGAAGCTTGAACGGCGAGTTGCCGAGCAAGAGGCCAAGATAAAGGCGCAGGAAGGGCTCGTTGCGGATTGCCGCGCCAGACTGGCTGCGGTCGCTCGACTCCGGGCTCGCTTGTGGTTAAACGGAGACGAAGAAAATTCCGTTCTTGTAGTAGTGGGAGTAGCGCCGTTTTTTGGACTGCTGGCCGGGATGGTAAACCAGAACTTCTGGATCGGCGTCGGTGCGCTCATTGCGGCGGGCGTTCTCGTGCTCGGGTTACTTTTTCTGGTGGGTTATTTTCAGAAGCTTTATTGCGAAAGGGAGTGGGGAGAGACCGACGATCAACTTTCTCAAAAGGAAAATGCATTGTGCAGAGAACTCAAAGGTTTAAGAGAATCGCTGGAACCCTGGCGTGACGATCTCGAAAAGCTTTTAGAGCAACTGAGCCAGTATTGGGGCAGGGATGTGCTTGAATCTAATTTCCGCCAGGTCGAGATCAAGGAACTCGAACAGCGCATTGTGAGCCAAAAAGCCAAGATACACGCACAGGAGTCGCTCGTCGCTGGTTGCCGCGCCAAATTGGTCGCGAACGCTCGGCGTCGGGAACGTTTATGGCGGGACGAAGACGAACGCCCAGACTGGCTCAATGCCACCGGATTGATAATACCACTACTCTGTGGAGTGCTAGGTGGAATCGTATACCAAGGCTTCTGGGGCGTCGTAGGTGCATGGTTCTTGGGCTGGGTTCTCGTCCTTTGGTTCCTTCTGATGTTACTTTTCCTGCGGCAGATCTATTGCGAATGGGACTGGGGAGAGACCAAGGGGCAGCTTGATGCCACGGAACGCGAGTTGCGCAATGAGATGGAAGATTCCGAGAAATCGCGCGACTCCTTGCGCCGCGGGCTGTATCGATGCTTGGAAGGATTGAGCAAGTATTGGGACAAGGAAAGACTCGAATCTGAGATTTCCCAAAGGAAATTGGCGCGGGAGCGTTCGGATACCCAAATAAGGAATCTTTCCAATAGGCTGGAGTCGATACAATTAAAGATGGAACTTGGGTTATGGGATTCATGGGAGGGTTGGGAAAAATATTGGGGCCGTCTCACGGTTGTTTACATCGCTATCGCAATTGTCTATTTGGCCTGGCTCGACGAATCACACCACAGCCATCCGGGAGGGGTTACTTGGCAACCCGTCGCCTTTGCAATTCCAGTCCTCCTCAACCTAGCCTTGCTGGTTTTCTTCATACAACGGAAAGTACACGAGCGTTCCTCCGGCTGGAAGGCGATGAAAGAAGAGGAGCGTCAACTTCTCGACGAGAAATCATCATTAGAAGAGAAAGGGCCAGGTATTTACGATTGTCTTGGAGAATTGGAAAGCGAGTTGCGCAGCCGCTTTGTTGCACGTTAGTCCAGTAGGGTGGGCAAACGGCTCTACCGTTTGTCCACGCCGATTCTGCATAACCGCCACCATCGACCGCACATCCATGCGCGTTACCAGGGCGCAACGGCGTCTATCGCGATCGACGACTCCTCGCTGCTCGACGGCGAGTTGCCACGCAGGCAGATGCGTTTGGTTAAGCCATGGATCGAGATTCATCGCGACGAACTGTTGGCGAACTGGGATCTGGCGAGCGCCGGCGACGCCCTGTTCCGCATCAATCCTCTAGAGTAACGAGGTACTCGGTCATGCTGCTCAATGTCGTCGCGGTGCAACCACAAGCGGATTTTTCGCTCTTGCTCGAATTCGAGAACGGCGAGCGGCGCCGTTTCGACATGACCCCCTATCTGGAGCGTAAGCCCTTCGTCCGCATTCAGGCACTGCCCCTGTTTCTGCGTGCGCGCGTCGAATACGGTACCGTGGTCTGGCCCGGCGACATCGATATCGCCCCGGAGACCCTTTATGACCGCTCGATACCCGTCCCGGAAGATTTCGCTCCAGCGCCGGACGTGGCATTCGCTCGGTCCAAAACGTTGCGACCGCTGACCCCAGGCATCCGCGACACCGACCCGATCGCCTTCATCAAAGAGGTCTTCCCATGATCACAGACACCGAGATAAGGGCCAAGGATCTGCGCGTCCTGACTCAATATTTGGGCAACATCGAAGCCGAGCGGTTTGTCGCACTGATCCAAAGGCAGCCTTTTGATTACACCGCATGGAGACAAGCGCTAGACGAAGACCTGAGTCTCGATGAAATAAGCCGTCAAGCAATGACTCTCAGGTCGCAGCGGAATGGGGTTTGAAGCCTTGCCGGATCGACCGGCGATGCTCCATAGGGATAGTGGGGAGGTCGGGTTAGCGCAGCGTAACCCGACATCTTTTGAGCCTGCCGTCGGGTTACGCCCAGTAGGGCTAACCCGACCTACCTACTGGCAACGGCTTCAAGTGCGCGCGCCGATTATTTCGTCACCTGTGATGACAAGCTCATACGCAAGGCTCGCGCCGTGACTGATCTTGATTGCACCACGGCCCCGCTCTTGGGTGTCGTAGCGGAGATTCTGAAATGACGACACGCGTTCATCCGATCGCCGAAATCAATCAGCGCGCCAAAGACGCGCTGATCAGAGAGGTCGGGGTCATCGACACCATTCGGTTTTTGAATCAGTTTCGCGCCGGGGATGGTGACTATGCCGCCGATCGCGCCAGCCTGTTCCGGGACATGACCGCACGCGAAATCATCGCCGAGATAAAATCCCGTCGGGTGGAATCATGAAAACCGTCATCCTTGAAGTGCGTTCTCTCAAAGAAACCTTGGCTGATGCAACGCGCGCCATGGAGACCGGGCGCGCGGAGACCGAGACCCGTATCGGTTTCGCGACCCCGGAACTGCTCTGGGAGGTGCTGACTGCAAGACGCTGGGAGCTTCTCAAGGCATTGTGCGACGCTGGTCCCGTGTCCATCCCCGAGGCGGCGCACCGCGTTGGGCGGGACACGAAGGACGTTCAAGCCGACGTCACTGCACTACTCAAGGCCGGTGTACTCAGTCATGCACCCGGAGACCGTTTCGAGTTTCCGTTCGACGCCGTGAAGGTCGAATTCCTATTGCAAGCGGCATAAGCGCCGGTCGATCTTTTCTTTCTTGAATCAATTTCGTGCCGGGAGTGGTGACGATACCGCCGATCGCGACAGCCTGTTCCGGGACATGACTGCACGCGAAATCATCGCGGCGATAAGATCCCGACGAACTGAAGGCGGAGTCTCGATGAAATAAGCCGTCAAGCAATGACTCTCAGGTCGCAGCGGGATGCGGCTTGAAGCCTTGCCGGATCGACCGGCGATGCTTCGTAGGGATAGCCCCGCCCACCGTATGGCTGTCCTATGCAAGTGCCAGCGCGCCATTGCACCTGCCTACAGGCCCGGCCCATCATAGCCGCCGTCGTAATCTGCCTCCCGTGTCGCCTCGTCGGCTGTGTCGTATGCGGCTTCATCCTCGTAAAGCTCCCGTTCCAGGCCCGCGGCGGCGGCCGATGCCTGGTCGGACCCCGAGTCCGACGACGCGCCATCCGAGGCCTCCTCTGTTCGGACTGCCCCACCGTATCCCCTCGTGCCTGCTCGTTGAAGTTGTCGGTGATCGCTTCCGTGCGGTCCAGCGCGCTCTCCTCCCAACTCTCAAGGCTGAGTTCATCGAACGACGATTGCGGATTCGCGGACATCGGGTGCTCCATCATGCGTTTTGTGACAAAGGACTAGGCACGATCTGTTGGCCTTGATCATACACCCGCCAACCTGCCGGCGATTAGCCTCAGCCGAGCCAGCCCTCGATCTTCTTGCGGTCCGGCACGCCGCCCGCGTGGACCACCTGGCCGTCGATGACCACGCCGGGGGTGGACATGACCCCGAACCCCGCGATCTCGGCCATCGACTCGACCTTCTCCAACGCGATGTCGATTCCCTTGGCCTTGGCGATCTCCGCAATCAATTGCGCCGTGGTCTGGCAATTACGGCAGCCGGAACCAAGAACCTTTATAGTTTTCATGATGGAACCCCTCACAGAACGAGATTGAACACATAGCCCACCAGCAGGATGCCGGCCGCCACCACCCCGACGAAGGTCGCGATCAGTGGCCACTTGAGCACCTTACGCAGAATCAGCAGCTCCGGCGCGGAGAGCGCGATGACGCTCATCATAAAGGCGAGCGTGGTACCGAGCGCCGCCCCCTTGCCGATCAGGGCCTCGACGATCGGCAAAATCCCCGCCGCATTGGTGTACATGGGCACCCCGAGCACCACCGCCGCCGGCACCGCCCACCAGACATCGCGGCCCATGAAACTCGCCATGAAGTCCTGCGGTACGAAGCCGTGGATGGCCGCCCCGAGCCCGATGCCCGCCAGCACATAGGGCCAGACCTTGCCGACGATCTCGCGCACATGGCGCCAACCGGCCTCGAAGCGCTCGACCCAGGTGTACAACGTGTCGCTGGGGGCCGCCGCCGCACCCTGATGGATGGCCCGCACCCAGTCCTCCAGATAACGCTCCATTTTGAGTTCGCCGATGATGAGCCCGGCCGCGATCGCGATCAGGAGCCCCATCCCCAGATAGAGCGCCGCCACCTTCCAGCCAAAGAGGCCCAGCAGCAAGGCGAGTGCGATCTCGTTGATCATCGGCGCGGCGATCAGAAACGAAAAGGTGATTCCCAGCGGCACCCCGGCCGAGAGAAAGCCGATGAACAGCGGCACCGCCGAGCAGGAGCAGAAGGGCGTGACGATCCCCAGACTCGCCGCCATGGCGTTGCCGATCCCGAGCCGCCGCCCGGCCAGCAGCGCCCGGGTGCGCTCCGGGGCGAAAAAGGTCTGAATCACTCCCATCAGGAAGACGATGCCGGTGAGCAGCAGCAACACCTTGGGGGTGTCGTAAAGAAAGAAGTGAGTCGCCTCGCCCCAGTGCGTCGCGCGCGACAGCCCCGCGGCCGATACCAGCAGGTCGGCCAGGTCGGAGAGATGCCAATAGACCGCCACCCAGAGAGCGGCGGCCAGGGGCAGACCCCAGAGCCAGGGGCGCAAGGCGTGGGTGTCGGCGGTGGTGACGGTTTCCGGGTTCATGGCGAGTGTCTTGGTCTCAATCGGTGATCAGCGCTCGTACCCGGAGCACGGGATGCAGACGTGTTTGTCTCCCAGTACCCGCAGATAGGCCCGCGCGGTCAGCTCCCCGCAGGCGGTGCAGGGCACGAAGCCCATGACCTCCGGCAGCCAGTCGCGTTCGAAGACGAAGACCTCGCCCAGGGTCAGGATATCCGCTTCCGGGGCATTCCAAATCAGGTCCACCAGTTCCAACTGCTCGGCTTCCGGGATGTCGTCCGGCTCGATGCCCTGGCCGCGCTTGGTCATGAAGGCGGAGGCACCGATCTGCTTTTGCAGAGTCGGCTTGTAGCTCAGCCGGATCGCCCGGTTGGTTGCCCGCTCGATGACCGTGACCGCGAGCTTACCGTAAGGGGTCTTTTCCAGATTGCCCTTACCCAGGGTGCAGCCGGTGGCGTACTGCACCCCATCCCCGAAGCACATACCGCCATGGTCCTCGCCGATCTCGACAAAGCCGTGGAGTTGGCGCCCACCCGAGCGCTTGACGTCCAGGACCCGCAGGGCGGCGAGCCCCACCCGCACCCCGGCCACACTGGCCCAGCAGCGGTGACCATGGAAGTCGAGCGCGTTGAGGAGGGTTTGACGGTCATCGTTCATGTTCGGGTTCCTGATTCAGGGATGAATCGTTTAGAGAAAGGGGCAATCCGCCATGTCAGATCAGGGTCGCATCAGGGCCACAGCAGATCCCACGCCGTCTTGACGGCGACCGCGATCAGGACCAGGGCAATGGCGCGCTTCAACTGCGCGGCCGACAGGTGTTCGGTCGCCAGCCGGGCACCCAAGGCCGCGCCGGCCATCGTCGCCAGCGCGGTGACGCCGAGCAGGGTGGCGTCGATCCGCGCGACCTGGACATGGGCCAGAAAGCCGCTGATGGAGGCAAAGATCACCACGAATGCAGCGCTGGCCGAGGCCCGTTTGGGCTCCAGACCGGACGCCACCAGGGCCGGGACGATGATGTTGCCGCCGCCCACCCCGAGCAGACCGCCGATGAAGCCGGCCGCCCCGCCCACCGGCAGGCCCAGCGCCAAGGTTGCCGCCAGGGAGGCACGGGTCGCGCGCGGCTTGGGTTGGTACAACACCATCATCGCCGCGGCGAAAACCAGAAAGCCCACGAACAGCCACAACAGCAGGCTGCGGTCCATCCCGTGGGCGGCCCAGACCCCGAGCGGCGACAGCCCGACCGCCAGCACCAGCATCGGCACGACCAGTCGCCATTCCACCAGCCCCTTGCGCACGAAGGTGATGGAGGCGATCGACATCCCCACCGCGTTGAGCAGCAGGGCCGTGGCCATGGCCGTCTGCAGTTCGATCCCGAAGGCCAGAAAGACCGGGATCAGGATCAGCGCCGCACCGACCCCGGCCATGCTGAAGAGCGTGGTCAGGGCGAAGGTCAGCAGGGCGGCCAGGACGAGCGTGGTCATGGCTAGGCCGGTGGCGCGGCGCGCCGGGCCAACGCGTTGACTTGGATCATGGATCAACTCCTCTACCGGGCTTAGGGACGGTGCCGGATGGCCCGCTACAGTGAAGGAGACGAGCGCGACGGCAAAAGGATGCAGCCCGATCATCGGCGGGACGGTCGGTCGGGTAGGTCGGGTGATGTCAGGTCCGTTCGCCGATCAGCTCGGAGATCCCATCGACGAATCGCGCGGCCGTAGTGATCGCCTCGGCGGAGCGTTCCTCGGGAATGTTGGCGTCGGGGCCGGTTTCGTAGTCGGCGATCTCCTTGAGCAGGTAAGCGCGTGCGAGGAAGCCCTTGTCGAGATACCGCGCGGACTCCGGGCTCATAGCTCGAACCCTTCGCGCCGGATCTCGTGCATCAGCGGGGTGCGCTCGTTATAAGCCTTGGCGCGAAAGGGCAAGGCGTTGATGACGGCCCCGGTTTCGTCGAGCAGCCGATCCGCGATCTCGACGAGGCGATCGATCTCGGTCCAGCGGTCGGCCATGTCGTTCAGAAACACGGCGACATCGTAATCCGAATCGGTGCGCGCATCCCCGCGCGCCCGCGACCCGTACAGCACCACGCGCTCGATCCGCTCGCCGTAAATCCCGTCGAGCGCAGACCGAAGCCTTTGAAGTACGCAACGGCTGGCGGTCATCATCCGCGGGATCTCCGGCTGAAACGCAACGCTGGGCCAATGGACGTCCCGGCAGGTCTTATAGCCTTCGGACGTGATAACCGGACGTAGGGGCGGGTTTCAAACCCGCCCCTACACAAGGTCGGTCCGGATATCAGGTACGAAAGCTATGTGTGCGGCGGCCGGGGCTCGCCTGACCGGAGTATACCGCCGCGCTCTTGTCACCCTTTCTGGCGACACCGCTCCTGCGGTGTCGCCCTCGCTCCCGCGCTCTGTATGTACCCCGCGGCACCCCGCCGCGGGCGCGAGGCGCCGGGGAGGAAGAATAAGGAATCGGCGCGCGCGGTGCACCTCCTTCGTCGGCACAAGCTACGGCGTTTCCATGACCGGCGCGGGGAGCCCAAGCTCGGCGACGACCTGGATGAGCTGCGGCCACAGGCCCCACTGCCCGCGGGCGCTGAGATCCGACTCGGCACGGGCGAAGCGCGGCGCGGGTCGCGCGCGATTTGGGCTGGTATATAGCCATCGGACGTGATAAGCGGACGATCGGGTCGGGGTGACGGAATTGCGCCCGTCACCCCTCCCACACCAGCGGACATGCGGTTTTCCGCATCCGGCGGTTGAGCCTAGCAGCCTGTCGGACTTAGCCTTCCGACGTGGCGCCACGCGAAATTTTAAGCGTTCGCTGGAACTCAGTGCTCCTATTTTTCGCGTAGCACCACCGAAAATACGGATAGGCGACCCGAGCGATGACGAGGCGGATGAAGATGAGCAGTGGTGTACGACGCATTCAATACGCACACGTCCAGACGGATAGAAAAAAGCCGGCCCCCGGGGCCGGCTTTACGGTCGCCTGCGAGTAGACGACTCCGAGAATGTTGCTGAAACTGAAACGTAATAATCTGTAATGCTATAGAATCGCTATTAACTAATTAAACTTGGCGGCCTGCGTTTCTTGCGCTCATCTCCTCCCGTGGCGGCGCTGAACCTCGGTGACGAACTCTTTGCGCTGTTTCGGATTACGCAAAGCCGAGCGTGCGAAGTCTTGCAGGATGTTGATGTGGATATCTGTTCGGCCTTTGATGTGGCTGTTGGGCCTTAGCTTCCATTCTCGGATAACTCTCAGAACAATGCGTCGCTGGTACATGGCTTTATCTCCTGCCCGGAGACGCCTAAGACAGCCAACCGCATTGATAAGATAGCACGGACAAGTGCTCGGCAACAACCCACTCGCCAGCAGTTCCAAATTTGGGTGGCCGCCGCCGGCAGCGTGTTGGCGGCGAAGCTGATGGTGGATGCGCTGCGCTTATCCACCCTACAGAACCGGCTCTGTTGTAGGTTGGATAAGGCGCGCCGCCCAGTGTCAGGTACCCGGCACGGCGGTCGCGTGCGCCGCATCCACCAGGGGCAGGTTGCGGGTCTGCTGGTCGCAGGGAAGCTCATGCACTCTGAACAAGGACGTGGCATTGTTACGCCCGCGCTCCTTCTGCATCCGCACCTGATAATTGAGGAACGACAGACTTTGGGTGAAAAAGACGGGAAAACGCACTGAGCGCCGCGTCCGCCACCGCGTAGCGGTGGTTGTTGCCGCCCTTACGGCACGTTGCGCAGGCCGTCGAAGGGATCGCGAATCTGTTTGAGCAGGACGCTCGCCGTCAACAGCGGCAACTCGGCCACAGCCACAGTGGAAGTTACCATGGGACTCTCCAGTCAGTTCTGAAAAGCCTTTCAAACATTATGGTCTTAAACTTGGAACTGCTGCGGCTGGAGTCCAAGGCTGAAGCCTTGGACTCCATTGCGCCGGCTCAGGTCGGCGCCAGGGTCTCGACCTCGAAGCCGACCAGGGTCCGCTGCTCACGGCTGAACTCGATGCCGATCAGATGGATCGGCTGACCCAGCGCACGGTATTTGTCGGCATAGCCGCGGTCTTTGAGCTGTTGCAACGCGCGGCCCTCGGGCGCGAGTTCCACCACCTTGAACTCGAACAGCCAGACCTGGGCGTTGAAGCGCAGTGTCAGGTCAATGCGCCCGTGTGAGGTGGCATCCTCGGGGGTCAGGTCCAGGCCCAGGGCGGCGATGTGGCTGTAGAAGACGCTGGCATAGAAACCCTCGTAACGGGCGCTGGGGTTGTTATCGTGCCACTGGTGGGGGATGGCGTCGAACAGGGCCTGGACATGGGCGCGCAGTGCCTCAAAGTCGCCGCCGACCAGGACATCGTAGAGTCGGCTGGCCAGCTCGCTGGCCTGGCCGGGCTCGCCGATCATGGCCTTGGCCAGGCAGTCGTTGAGCGCGGCTTCCACCTCCAGGTTCGGATAACCCAGGGTGTATTCCAGCCGCGCCCCGAGCCGTCGGCTGCCGCTGAAGGTGAGATAGCCGGTCTGCCACAACAGCGCCTCGGGGGCAATCTGGTCGACGTCGAAGGCCGACAGCAGGGCGTCGTCGGCGCGCAACTGGGCCAGCCGCGGGGTGAAGAACTGCCGCCGGGTGAGCAGATCGACCAGCAAGGTCGGCGTACCGGTCTCGAACCAAAACGCGCGAAACTCGCGCTTCGCAAAGAGCAACAGCAGGTCAAAGGGGTTATAGACCGCCTCCCCGGTCCAGTTGTAACCGTTGTACCAGCGGCGTACCTCGGCCCGGTCGAGCCCCGGGAGTTCCGGCGCGAAGACCTGATCCACATCCGCCTCGGTGTAGCCGCACAGTGCCGAATAGCGGGCATCGACGGTAATATCATTGAGATTATTGAGCCCGGAGAAGATGCTCACCTTACTGAACTTGCTGACCCCGGTCAGAAAGGCAAAGCGCAGGTGCGCGTCGGCGCCCTTGATGACCGAGTACAGATTGCGCAACCCATCGCGCATGGCCCGGGCGGTGTCGGGGTCGGTGAGATTGTCCAGGATCGGCTTGTCGTACTCGTCCACCAGGACCACGACCCGCTGGCCATGCCGGGTCTGTGCGCGGCGGATCAGGTCGCCGAAGGTGCCGGCCACATCAAGCCCCGGGTGCAGGGTCAGGTCCAGTGCCTCGGCGTTGATGCGCAGCAGGTCGTCGATCCGGGCATCGAGCGCCGCGCGGCTGTGCAGCACACCCTCGGCGAAGCTCAGCCGGATCACCGGGAAGCGCACCGACCAGTCCCAGTGCGGATGGATCTCAAGCCCCCGAAAGAGCGGTTCGTTGCCGGCGAAGACCTCGGCGATGGTGTCGATCAACAGTGACTTGCCGAAGCGTCGCGGGCGGGAGAGGAAATACTGGCTGCCCGCGGCGATCAATTGCCGGATAAAGCCGGTCTTGTCGACGTAATAACAGTCGTCCTCGCGGATCTTGGCGAAGGTCTGGATACCGATGGGCAGCTTGCGGGTGTTCATGGTCGGTCTCGGCGGGGGCGATGCGGGCACGATGCCGCCGTGACGCGTTGCGGTCAACTCCACCTCCTGGTTCCCACGCGCCGCGTCAATGCCATTAAGTTACGCCGTTCTGGCTCCCACGCTCCTGCGTGGGAGCACGGGCGGGCGCTCCGCGTCCGATGCCAAGACCGGACGCGGAGCGCCCGCCCGGCATTCCCGCGCGGAGCGTGGGAACGAGAAGCCGCCCCGTCGGCGCTTAACTTACTTGATCCGCTCGCCGCAAAGCCCGTCGAGCGCAGACCGAAGCCTTTGAAGTACGCAACGGCTGGCGGTCATCATCCGCGGGATCTCCGGCTGAAACGCAACGCTGGGCCAATGGATGTCCCGGCAGGTCTTATGTGCGGCGGACCGCGCTCGCCTGACCGGAGTATACCGCCGCGCTCTTTTCCGGCGACACCGCTCCTGCGCTGTCGCCCTCGCCTCCCGCGCTCTGCACCCCTAGTGCGAGGCACCCCGCCGCGGGCGCGGGGCGCCGGGAAGGGTGAGAATACAGAATCGGCGCGCCCGGTGCCCCTCCTTCGTCGGCACAGGCTACGGCGTTTCCATGACCGGCGCGGGGAGCCCGAGCTCGGCGGCGACCTGGACGAGCTGCGGCCACAGGCCCCACTGCCCGCGTGCGCGCAGCGCCGACTCGGCACGGGCGAGTGCGGCGCGGGCCTCCTCGGGGCGGGCCTGATGGTGCTTCAGGCGCGCCTCCAGGAGGTGCAGCTCGGCCTCGCGGCGTCCGTAGCCCGTCTCGCGGATCAGGCGGTCGGCCTGGGTCCAGTGCTTCGCCGCGTCGGGGACGGCGTCTGCGGCGGCGGCGCGGTCCAGTGCCCGGTCCAGATCCAGGTGTCCGGCCAGCAGGGCGCACTCGGCGAGGTAGGTCCGCATGCCGGAGGGGGTGGCCAGGCACACCGCGGCCTCCAGGTCGGCGCGGGCGCCGGTCGGATCGGCCCGAGTGCGGCGGTGGCGGGCGCGGGCGAGGTACAGGATCGGCAGGTATTGGACCTTGCTGGCCCGGCGCATGGTCTCGATGGCCATGTCCAGCGCTGCGCCGGCCTCCCGCGCCTGGCCGTCGGGCCCGGCCGCCGATCCGTCCGGTCCGGCGAGTGCCTGGCCGATGGTGCAGTGGTCGAGTGCGATGGACAGCAGGTGGCCGATGCGCTCGACATACGCCAGCGACGCCCGCGCCCGCTCCAGCACCGCGTGCCGCGCGTCCCAAGTCAGGGCGAGATCCAGAAGGAGCTGGGCGTAGTAGAAGCCGGGCGTGCTCGCGAGCGTCGGCAGGTGCGGGGTGTACTCCGCCGGCACGGACTCGGTCTCGGCGAAGGCCTGTGCGGCATCGCCGGATCGGCCCTGGCCGTGCAGCGCGCGGCCGAGATAGGCCAGGGCCTCGAGCCGGCGCTGCCAGGCCTGGTCCCGGTCCGCGACGCGCCCCGCCGCCTCCACCGCCTCGCGCGCCACGGACTCGGCCTCGCCCCAGTGCCCGAGCGGGGTCAGCAGGTCGACGAGGTTGTTCGAGGAGATACAGAAGTAGCTCCAGTTCCCGTCCTCGCGCCACCGCTCGCGCTCCATCCGCCGCGGCCCCAGCGCCTCGTCGAGTCGGCCGAGCGACATGAGATAGAAGGCGACCGCGCCGATCAGCCAGGAGCGGTTGGACTCACTCAAGTCTCCGGCCACCGGCTGTCGCGACCAGCCCCCGGGGAAGAAGCCCGCTAGGACCGAGAGGTCCGCGGAGATGGCGCCGAGTTGGAACACGCTGTAACTCTGGTTGCCGCGCTGGATGCGGTCCAGGTAGACCTCGCTCAGCGCTTGCATATACCGCCCCGCCCGACACCCATGCCCGACGGCCCGGTAGAGCGGCTCCAGCCCCTCCAGCGTGTCCGGCTGCGCTTGCTCGGGCTGTGCCCGAAACCAATCGAACAGGACTCCATGCGCCGCACGCCAGGCCGCGGGCGACTCCTGCTCCAGCGCGCGGCCGAAGTGCTCGCGCACCAGCGGGTGGGCGTCGATGTGGACCGCCGGCGGCCCGCCGGCATCTAACCCCAAACGCCCGCCGCCACCCCCGCCCTTGACCAAGGCCGCCAACCCCCACTGCCGCAGCCGCGCCAGCGATTCCTCAAGCTCCGCGTCGCTCGCCACGTGCAGCGGCTCGGCGAGCCCGGCAATCGGCGGGTCCTGCGCCTTGAGCGCCAGGACGGCCCCCCAGGGCGCCGGGCGGTCGAAGAGCCCGAGCACCCGCACCAGGGCGCGATCCAGCGCAGCGTGCTCGTCGCGCAGGGCCTCGTCCAGCCAGCCCATGACGGTCTGCGCGTGCCGATCGGGACCCTGGTCCGGGAGCACCGGCCAGTCGCGGGCGAGGAAGGCCGCGGCCCGGTTGTCGAGGAAACCGTGGGTCAGCTCCGCGGCCAGGACCAGGGCCAGCGGGTGGTCGGCGCAGCGCTTGGCCATCGCGTCGAACTCGGCCGGGGTGCCTGCGAGCCCGCGGGCTTCGAGTAGCGCGACCGACCCTGGGCGCGGCAGGACACCGAGCGGGATCTCCCGAAAATGCGGCTGGGATTCGATGAGCGGGTCCGGAATCGGCAGTCGGGAGCTTGCGAGACACACCGCCTGACCCGGTACGCGGCCGAGCCCTTCGAGCAGCGCGGCGAGCCCTTGATCCTTGAGCCGGCCCTTGAGCTTGGGGTCGCTGGACGCCTGCTGGAGCGGCTCCAGCCCGTCGAGCGCGAGCACGGTGGGCACCTTGGCCGCGCACTCGGCGAGCAGGCGGCCCAGGTCGGCGTCCGCGGCGGTCGGCTCGGGATGCTCGCCGAGCGCCGCGAGCGCGCGCAGCAGAAAGGCGCGGGCGCTGACGGTCTGGTCGCGACTCCCCTGAGAGTAGAACGAATGGCCGACGAAGCGGGTGCCGGGCGGCCAGTCGCGGCTGCCGAGCCACTGGCGGGTGAGCGCGGACTTGCCGACCCCGCCGGGGGCGACCCAGAGCAGGACGCCGCCCGGTCTGCCGCCGAGCCCAGCGCCAATCAAGCTGTCCATGCGGGCGAGCTCCGACTCGCGGACGAAGAGCCGGGGCGTGACGCCGGGGAGTTCGGCGAGCAGGGCGGCGAGCGCGTCCCGGGTGCGGTCGGTCGGCGCGGCGGCGGCCGGGGCCGCGTTCGGGTCTGGGGCGCGGGGGCGCAGGCCGTGTTGGGCGCGGTGAGTCTCCAGGACCGTGTGGATCTCCTGCACCACGGCGGTATAGGCCCGGGAGCGCGGGTTGTGGGCGATGATGGGCTTGGCGTCGCGCGGGACCATCTGGTGCTCGGCGATGGCGGGGATCGCCTTCCAGTAGCAGTGGTCGGCCAGCACGAAGAGGATCAGCACGCCCTCCTCGCGCCGACGGCGCAGGAAGGCGGCCAGCTCGGTGTCCATGCAGAACCCGGAGGCGAGGAAGTGCTCACAGACCACGAAGAGCGCGGCGTCGGCCCGTTCGATGGCCGCTTCGATCTCCGCGCGCCAGGCCGCGCCGGGCGGGATGGCGCGGTCGGTCCAGGTGGAGACCAGCCCCAGCCGCTCCAGCACGCGCAGGTTGGTCAGCAGCCGGTCCTTGACCGCCTCGCTCTTGTGGGCGTAGCTGATGAAGAGCTCGAACGGGCGCGCGCGATCCGGGCCGGGCATGACGGTTTCCATGGTGACCTTGCTGCTTGCGGTTGTATCCGTTGCGATGGCGGTTTGCAAGGCGCCTGGTGTCGATGGCTACCCAAACCTGCGGATAGTTGGCGGATAGCGCGGGCCATCGCCAACGGGGGTGGTGAAGACCGGTCGGTCGCTGAGGGACGAGGGGGGGTTGGGAGCCAGGGGAACAGGGCGAG
>Ga0247839_1001448_pt1 | contig 39105 bp, 37 predicted proteins | sample LaCruzMarch2015__6_FD_192405 | JGI IMG/M metagenome (GOLD analysis project Ga0247839, IMG submission 192405) | Freshwater microbial communities from meromictic Lake La Cruz, Castile-La Mancha, Spain - LaCruzMarch2015_16m | ecosystem: Environmental > Aquatic > Freshwater > Lake | place: Spain... | reverse complement strand
ATACCGGTCCAGCCTTCACCTCCAATCGGTGCGGCGGCACCGATCACCGTGGCGGCACCGGTGGCCGTCTCCAGGCGCTGCAACTGGTTCGCAAATAAATCGAGGACATAGAGCTTGGTGAAATCGCCGCCGATGAAGTCCCCGGCGAAATAGGCGGTGCCAGGTTTGTTGGCGATGACGTTCCAGGTTCCAGGAACATCGACACTGGGAATGCTGACCAGATTCTCGCCGGGAAAGACGTCCATGGCAAAGGCCGGCGCGCCACTCAGAGCCCCCAACGGCTGCTCCGGCGCGGGAGCGGCCGCAGACAAGTCTTTGATGGCGTCACGTGGCGCCGGTCCGGTGGACGCTGGAACCTCCGAAACCGGGATCAGACCGGTAAAGGTCGGAATCGCGATCTTGGCGGTGCCAGTCATCTGGGCGCTTGCCGTTACCGATTGCTCGGTGATCGCGAAATTCAGCGTCTGACCGCCGGTGTTGGACAGGTCCAAGGGCAGGGTCCGGCTCTTCCCCAGGGCCACCGTGGCCGTCAGGGAGGTGGGATTCAGCTCCAGCTTGCCCGCCGGGGGGGGGTCGCCGCACACGAGCCCGCCGGCCGCCAGCACGTTCAGATAGCCGTAGCCATAGGTGTAATTGCCCGGTTCTTCGGGCGGGGCACCGCAGTCACCGGCGGGTGGGGTATCGGCATTGCCTTGGAGGGCCTGGACGGTCTGATCGATCTGGCCGATCAGATTGGGATTGCAGGACCACAGCAGGGCGACGGCGCCCGCGCTGTGCGGGCTGGCCATCGAGGTGCCGCTATAGCCGCAACTCCAACTGTCACCGGGCATGGACGAGCACACATTGACGCCGGGCGCGGAGATATTGGCCTTGGTATAGGGATCATGGCCAAATGCCGAGGGACCGCGGCTGGAGAAGTCGGCAATCGCGCGCGCACTGTCGTGCGCGGCCGAGGCGAAGGAAGCCTGATAATCACCAGGCGACCCCAGCGAGCCGCAACCTGGCCCAGCGTTTCCTGCGGAAAACGCCGGGAAGATACCGGCCGCCCGCCACGCATCCACCTTGCTTTGGTACCAGGTATTGCCGCCGTCGCCGCCCCAGGAATTATTGACGACATGAGGGCGGTTGGCCGTATCGCCGCCCGGGGCCAGGAGCCAGTCGGCACAGGCATTCAGCGCAAATTCGGAGCAACTGTTCGTTTCACAGCCCTTGCAGGCAATCCACTTGGCCGCGGGGGCCATGCCCGCCTGCCAGGTGAGGCTGGAATCGTTCGCGCCGACCATGGTTCCCATGGTATGAGTGCCATGGCCGTTGTTGTCGCAGGCGCCGGCCGAACCACAAATGTTGGAGGGGTCCGCCCAGCAGGTCGGGTCGGTCGCGGCGCTCCCGCACTTGAAGGCATTCACCAGCGCGGGATGGTTCCACTGCACCCCGGTGTCGATGTTGGCGACGACAATGCCCTCGCCCTCTTTCGCGTAGGTTGACCAAAAGGTGTCGGCATGGGTATCCACGATGCCCCACGCGAGGCTGCCGGCGGGCTGATTACTGATGTCGGCACCGCCGCCGATGATCGGCAGATCGATCTCGAAGGTCCGCGGCAGCTTTAGGGCCGTGACCCCGGGGAGCCGGGCGAGCGCCTGGGCGACGGCCAGATCCGCCCGCTCGACATAGAGGAGGTTGCCGACGAAGAACGAGGTTGATTTCAGGCCGGCCGAGGCGAGCAGTTGCTGCGCCTCTGCCTGGCTGGACTGCGCGGTCGCCCTCAGGGTGTCATAGACATACTGCCCGCGCTCTTCCCAGGTCATCGCGAAGCCATAGACCGAACTCAAGTCCGCCTTCTGTTCAAAGTGGACATAGAAGGCACTGGTGCCTTTGGTCTGCAATGTCTGTATAAGTTCGGATTCGATCTTGGCCCCAGCGTCACCGACCGCGGTGGATTGCGCGAACGCTCCCCCCGAGCCGATCGTGACGAAGACGGCGAGACCCCACTGCCGGAGATTCCGATACCAGGAATGCCTTTTCATTTTAACTTGCTCCTATCCAATTCACCTCAAGTTGTGGTTACAACCCGCTCCTGATGCCGAATTCCAAGTGTATGCGGACAACTCAGACCAATTCAGAAACGGGTCGCATTCTTCGCACCCCGCAGATCGATTGAACAAACGTGCGACGCAACACCCCTGAGAATCGGTGACGATAGTGGCCGCGTGAGGAACGACCGGCAGCAACCGACAAGGATCCGCAGGAACAACCGACCGCGGAAGTGCAATCCAGATACAGCGCCGCACTAATTATATGACATACTTCTAAATTCGTCAAGGTGCATGCATTTCAATATACAATATGAATCTGCTCTCGCGGCAGTTGCTCGGGCAGCGGCAGTGGGTCGCGCGGGTCGCCCAATTGGCGCTCGGGCAGTCGTGGGCCAGGGTGCTGCCGTGGGGGTCGCGCAGTGGGCCTTGATCATCGTTCCGGCCGTAGGGTGGACAAGCGCTAGCGCAGTCCACCGAATCCCGCGCCGGCGCTGGTAGACTGCGCTGCGCTTGTCCACCCTACGATGTCCCGTGGCCGGAGCCGTGATCAAGGCCGCGCAGTGCCTCCCAGCGCGCCATTCGGGATGCTCGACGGCGGATCAGCAATCCCAAGGATTCGCGCAGCCCGTATCGATCCCATACCGCACGATCGCCTCCTCGACCCTGTGCGCAAGCACGCCGTCGTCAGCGAGTGCCTTGAGCGCCGCCAGCGCGATCTGGTGCCGGTCCACCTCGAAGAATCGGCGCAACGCGGCGCGGGTGTCGCTGCGCCCGTACCCGTCGGTGCCCAAGGTGACGTAGCGGCGCGGCACCCAGGCACGAATGAGATCCGGCACCGTACGCAGGTAGTCGCTGACGGCGACGACCGGCCCCGCGGTCGGTGCCAGGCAGTGCTCGACCCAGCTCAGAGCGGGCGCCGCGCCCGGGTGCAGCCGGTTGCGCCGTTCGGCGTCGAGTCCGTCGCGGCGCAGCTCGGTGAAGCTGGTGACGCTCCACAGGTCCGCGGCCACCCCCCAATCGCGTTCCAGCAGCTCGGCGGCGGCCAACGCCTCGCGCAGCAGGGTGCCGGCCCCGAGGAGCTGCACGCGCGCCCCGCCCTGGCTGTGCTCTGCCAGCCGCAGCCGGTACATCCCGCGCAGGATGCCCTCATGCGCACCCTCCGGCATGGCGGGGTGGAGGTAGTTCTCGTTGGTCACCGTGACGTAGTAGAAGACGTCCTCCTGGTCGGCGAGCATCCGCCGCATCCCGTCCTGCACGATGGCGGCCAGCTCGTAGCCGAAGCAGGGATCGTAGGCGACGCAGTTGGGCACGACGGAGAACAGCAGGTGGCTGGAGCCGTCCTGGTGCTGCAGGCCCTCGCCCGCAAGGGTGGTGCGGCCGGCGGTGGCGCCGATCAGGAAGCCGCGGCAGCGCGAGTCGCCGGCGGCCCAGATCAGGTCGCCGATGCGCCGGTAGCCGAAGGCGGAATAGAAAACATAGAAGGGCAGCATCGGCACGCCATGGGTGCTGTAACTTGTCGCGGCGGCGATCCAGGAGGCGACGGCACCCGCTTCGGTGATGCCCTCCTCCAAAATCTGGCCGTCGCGGGCCTCCTTGTAGTAGAGCAGCTCGTCTTGGTCCTCCGGCGCGTAGAGCTGCCCGACCGCGGAGTAAATGGCGACCTGGCGGAACAGCGCCTGCATCCCGAAGGTGCGCGCCTCGTCGGCGACGATGGGCACCAGCGTGCGGCCGAGCGCGGGGTCACGCAGCAGGTGCGACAGAAGCTGGACGAACACCATGGTCGTGGACTCCTCGCGGCCGTGCGCGCCCTCCAGGAACCGGGCGAAGGCGCTCACCGCCGGGGCGGCCCGCGCCGGACCCTGGCCAATGCGCGCCGGCAGATAGCCGCCGAGGGCCTGACGGCAGGCGTGCAGGTATTTCATCTCGGGGCTGTCGCTGGGCGGCCGATAGAAGCTTAAGGCCGTGACATCGGCATCCGAGAGCGGCAGCTCGAAGCGGTCGCGGAAGGCGAGCAGTGCCTCGGCCTCCAGTTTCTTCTGCCCGTGGGAGCCCATCTTGCCCTGACCCCAATGGCCCATCCCGTAGCCCTTCTTGGTCTGGGCCAGGATCACGGTCGGCTGACCCTGGTGGGCGACTGCCGCGTGATAGGCGGCGTAAATCTTCACCGGATCGTGACCGCCGCGCTTGAGCCGGTCGATGTCGCTGTCTGAGAGGTGGGCGACGATCGCGCGCAGTTCCGGGTACTTGTTGAAGAACTGCTCGCGGTTGAAGCGCCCGTCGGTGGCGGCGTACTGCTGTAGCGCGCCGTCGACCGTCTCATGCAGGCGCTTCAAGATCGCGGCTTCGTGGTCGCGGGCGAAGAGCGGGTCCCAGTCCGCGCCCCACAACAGCTTGATGACGTTCCAGCCCGCCCCGGCGAAGAGTCCTTCGAGCTCCTGCACGATGGAGCCGTTGCCGCGTACCGGTCCGTCCAGGCGCTGCAGGTTGCAGTTCACGACGACGATCAGGTTGTCGAGGCGCTCGCGCCCGGCGAGCGACAGCCCCGCCAGGGACTCCGGCTCGTCCATCTCGCCGTCGCCGACGAAGGCCCAGACTTTGCGGCCCGCGGTAGCGGCGATCCCGCGGTGTTCGAGATACCGCATGAAGCGCGCCTGATAGATGGCCTGGAGCGGGCCTAACCCCATCGAGCCGGTAGGGAACTGCCAGAACTGCGGCATTAGATAGGGATGGCAGTAGGAACACAGGCCCTCGCCCCCGACCTCGCGCCGGTAGTGGTCGAGCTGGGCTTCGCTCAGCCGCCCTTCGAGGAAGGCGCGGGCATAGACGCCCGGCGCTGAGTGGGGCTGGAAGTACACCAAGTCCCCGTTCTGGCCGGCGCGGAAAAAATGATTGAAGCCGACCTCGAAGAGATCCGCGGCGGAGGCGTAGCTGGCGATGTGTCCGCCCAGCTCGGTGGAGCGGTTGTTGGCGCGCACCACCATTGCCAGGGCGTTCCAGCGCACCAAGGCGACCAGCCGTTGCTCGGTCTCCAAGGTCCCCGGAAACTGCGGTTGGTCGGCCAGTGCGATGGTGTTGCAGTAGGGGGTACTCCAGACCGGCGGCAACGCCACCCGCTGGGCGCGCGCCCGGTCGAAGAGTTTGCGCAACAGGAAGGTGGCGCGGTTGCGGCCGTCGCACGCGATGACCGCATCGAGGGCCTGCAGCCACTCCTCGGTTTCGGTCGGGTCCGGGTCCGGCGGGAGCACGGCCCAGTGGCCCGAGAGGCTGAAGTCGGCGTTGTCGTTCATAGCAGGCTCGGCGGCTCGATGGACGAAGCCGCAAGTATCCTTAGACGCCCGCAAACTGTCCAAGACCAGATGTGCCCCGGGGTTCGGCGGCGGCTCAGGGCGTCCCGACCCGTCCCAGTCGCTCCTGAACCAGGGTCCGGGCCTCGGTCGCGGCGCACAGGAAGTCGATGTCCACCGACTCGCGGTATTCGTCCAAGACGAGGGCGAGACAGGTGCCGCCGCCGAAACAGCAGGCGGCGGCACGCAGGAAGTCCGGGGCCATCTGGCTTAAGACGCTGAAGATCCGCCGGTGGTTGGCGCGCTTATACATTGAGCACGCCGTGCCCGTAGGTGCGGACCAGACGCTCGATCAGTGCCCGCTCGTCCGGGTCGAGCCGGTCCGGGTCCAGATGCCGCCATTCCCGCTCGTAGAGCGCAAGGACATCAGGCTCGCTCATCCGCTCCTGGTGCAGTTGCCAGGCGAGCAGGCGCAGAGCGGGAAAGCGGGCGATCTCGACGGTCGGGGTAGTCATGGGTCGATCTTAACGCCGCCGCGAGGGGCCGACCATCGAGCATTCATCGTCGTTCCGGCCAGCGCTGGTCATTTGGAGTCCAAGGCTTCAGCCTTGGCCTGCCGATCCAAGGCTGAAGCCTTGGACTCCAGTCGGCCGGCGCCCCGGCTGGCCGGAACGATCAAGGCCCATACCGCTACAGATATCGGGCTCGCGGAGGTAGATCAGGGCTTGGCGCCCGGACAGCATTGTCCGATACTGCGGCGCATGACAGGTTCCGAGTTTATCCATCCCCGATGAACTTCGCTTATCCAGTGACATTGACGCCGGACGCCGATGGCGGGTTCGTGGTGACCTTTTCCGATTGGCCGGAGGCCATCACCCAGGGCGAGACCCGCGACCAAGCGCTGGAAGAGGCAGCCGATTGCCTGGAAGAGGCCGTTGCTGCGCGCATCGATGACCGTGCGGAGATTCCGTTGCCATCCTCTCCACAGGCCGGCGAGGCGACCGTGGCGGTACCCATCGCCACCGCGCTCAAAGCGGCGCTGTACCTCGCAGTGCGGGAGACGGGCATCGGCACCAGCGAACTGGCACGGCGCCTGGGTATCCATGAGAAAGAGGCACGACGCCTGCTCGACCCCCGTCACGGAAGCAAGGCCGCCGCGCTGGAGCGGGCCTTGACCGCCGTGGGTCGGCGCTTGACCGTCGAGGTACGGGTGGCGGCATAGGCCCCGATCGCACAGCCCGTAGGATGCGGTGACGTAAGGAACCGCATCGCATCGTTCGAGCGGCTGGGCATCGGTGCGGTTCGCTCCCGCTCACCGCACCTATATCATGCCCAGGCGGACAACCCAGCGGCGACCAGCGCCGTCCATGACCCACCTTGACACCCCTATCGGCGCGGATCTTCTCGTCGTGCCCAAACGGGCCGCCGAGATTCGCGGCATGGCCACGACGGACTTCGTAGTCGCCGTGGTCCAAGAGGCCGCCCAATGCACCATCGCCGAGACCGCGGTCGTCCGTCTGTCTCCGACCGATTCGGATCGCTTCGCCGAGCCCATCCCATACCCGCCGTCTCCCGCCCTGGAGCGTGCCTTCACCCCCGCCATCACGAGCGACTCGGGGGCGACTGACCGGCTACGCGTTGCGCCGTCCCACAGCTTATTCGTGGTGCGTCCCCTATTTCTCCTCAGCCAACCCGCGATTTCGCTCCCCCAGAAGCGGCCTACTTCCAGATTGGACTCGTCGTCCTGGCCGATCACGGCAAAGCGGCGTTTCAGATCGACAAATTCCATAGGAGGCCTGTGCGCTGGCAGTTAAACCGAGATCCCTGCCGGACAATCCGGAATGGCGCGCAAGGATCGCCCATTGCCATAGATTACGCCAGATCGATTCGGTGCCGTGTCGCGGTTACGGATCGAGCCGGCTGGTCAGGCCGATCCGTACAAAGCAGGGAAGACCGCCGTTCCCTCAGGAATGAGCTTGAGATCAACGGTCGAGCGGCTATGCCTCAGAGATTGCGCAACAAAAGCCTTGAGCGATCAACCCTGCGCTCGGGATAGGTGAAGGATGCCGGTTCACCTTGTCCGAGCGGATTCGGTACACCGAAAAAATCGGCCACATCTTCAAACAATGCCCGAGCAAATGAAACGGACTGCGCACCCGACGCAACCTGGTGCCAGTCGAGTGCCTTGAGCGCCTCGTTGCCGCCAAGGACCTCTTCGTAGAATCCGTCGTTACGCGCGACGAGATGCTCCAGATAGTGCTTGGGATGCCGCTCTTCGCGCCACCAGGGCATCGGGTTCGGGGACTGTGCTTTGCGCTGGTTTTCCGCCGTACAGTTTGGTAGCCACAGCGGGTCGCGGCACTCGAAGTTCTCCACGTCGTCCTTGACCAACAGGGGCTCGACGCCTGGCGCGCTTCCGGCCCTTGTCAGCGCTTCCGGCTCGCCGAAAAAATACGACGAAACGAATCCGCTTCACCATGTCACCCGTGTCCGCTTTCATCGTCGTTGCTGACGATCCCATCGTCCGCATACAGCTCGCCGAGCCGAAATTGCCGCAGCCATTCGGGATTCTTGAGCTCGCTCAAACGGACTGGAGCGGGCTCGGTCATGCCGTCCAGCACATAAACCTGCTCTGGCTTGTCGTTGAAAGCGTCCAGGAGCACAGGCGAGTGCGTTGTGAGCACCACGGTCAAGTCGTTCCTGCGGGCCAATTGGTCGGCCAGGCGGACAAATAGCCGAATTGCATAGGGATGGAGCGAATTCTCCGGTTCGTCGATCGCGACGATACCGCCTTGCTCGGTAGCGGCCAGGTCGCAGAGCAGTACGAGCAGCGCCAGTACGCCGTTGGCTTCGGAGCCCAGATGCGCGGGCATCTCGCTACCGGGACGATAGATCTGTGCCGCGATCGTGTTACCTGCCTCGACGAAATCCAGATCGGCGATGAGCTTGGGAAAGGCGGCCCTGAGACCGGTTAAGACGAAGTCATAGCGCCAGCGATCTGGGCGACGCTGAAACCAACCGCGTAGCATCGTTATGGCGTTCGTGCCTCGGCTGTTAAGCACCTGCGTATGCGCAATATTCGAGCCGCCGCGTAGGCTACAGATGTCAGGATCGTGAAAAATCCCCATCTTAATGATGGTGCTGATAAAGTCTGGGACTACCGGATCGAGGGGGCTCAAAAACGCGAGATGACTCCCCCCCGTGTCGCCCCGGAACAGCTCGGTTACCCCATCGTGCAGCGTCGCCTCCGCAGAAATCGTTAAGCCCTGCACGGACACCAGTCGCAGGCAAAGGTCCAGATTGCCGATCCGAATGCCGATCTCGATCGGCTCATGCTCGGCAGCAACGCGGTTCTTCAGATCGAAGTATCCACCGAATGCCAGATTCACGGCCTCGGCGGGATCTCGATGCACGGCGAGACGCAGGAACTTCAGCGCTTGCAATACCGTACTTATCCCCGCTCCATTGGCACCGACCAGCAGACTGACTCCGCGTGGGCTCCATTCAAGGGAGCGGAGCGCGCGGAGATTCTTCGCGTACAGGGTGAATGTGCTCATTGGCTTCAAAATGGAATGGTGAATGGTCGGGCGGTCGCCGCGGGCTGACTGGCGCAAGTTTGACACAGAGCCGGGGAACTGGGGATCGCCGTTCTTGAGATCCACGGCCACCGCCTGGTCGCACTCCAGCAGACCGGCGGCGGCCAGCGCCTCGCACAGCAGGGTGCCGGCCCTGAGGTGCGACACCATTTGCCGCCCCCCAGCCAATCGGCTAGCCTGTCCGGCCGGGCGCCTTGGGTGCCCGCAGCCCTCCAACCAACACGGAACCGCCCCAGCCCATGCACAGTTCAGGTTCGAAGCTGCTCTTCGCCGGCACCATCTTTTCCAGCGCCTTTCTGCTCTTTCTGGTCCAACCGCTGATCGCCAAGCAGATTCTGCCGTGGTTCGGCGGCTCGGCGGCGGTGTGGTCGGTGTGCATGGTGTTCTTCCAGGTCACGCTGCTCGGCGGCTACGCCTATGCGGACTGGGTGTCGCGCCATCTGACACCCCGACGGCAGGTGATGGTGCACGTCGCCCTGCTCGCGTTGAGCCTGACCCTGCTGCCGATCGTCGCCGGGTCCGACTGGAAGCCGAGCGGCAATGAGGATCCGACCCTGTGGATATTGGGTCTGCTGCTGGCGACCATCGGACTGCCCTATTTCCTGCTCTCGACCACCGGGCCGCTGATCCAGTCCTGGGTGGCGCGCAGTCTGATCGGGGCTCATGTCTACCGTTATTTCTCGCTGTCCAATTTGGCCTCGCTGCTGGCGCTGCTGAGTTATCCCTTCCTTATCGAACCACGGGCGACGCTGCTCCACCAGGCCTATGCCTGGTCCAGTGTCTATGCCCTATTCGCGATCCTGTGCACCGGCTCCGCCCTGTATTTCATGCGCCACATGCACCGCCTGCCGCCCGAGGTCCATGCGCAGACCCATGAGGCCGAAGGCGATTGGGACCCGCGACCGCGCGACTATCTGATGTGGCTTTCACTCTCGGCGATGGGCTCCTGGCTGCTGCTCGCGATCACCAACCACATCACGCAGAACGTGGCGGCCATCCCCTTCCTGTGGCTGCTGCCGCTCTCCATCTATCTGCTGACCTTCGTGCTGTGCTTCGAGAGTGACCGCTGGTACCGGCGCGGCCTCTTCCTGCTGCCCACCGCCGCCCTGCTTCTGGTCTGCGCCTATGGGCTGCAGGACAGCGCCATCGGGGTCAATATCAAGGTGGCCATCCCGCTCTATGCCGCGGGCCTGTTCTTCTTCTGCATGTTCCTGCACGGCGAACTCGCGCAACTGCGTCCCGGACCGCGCTATCTGACCCGCTTCTATCTGATGCTCTCCCTGGGCGGCGCTCTGGGCGGGATCACGGTCGGGCTGATCGCCCCGCGCATCCTGCCGGCTTACTATGAACTGGGTATCGGTCTGGGCATCACCGCCCTGCTGGCGCTGGTCTTACTGCGTCCGTCCCGCCCGCTGCAAGTCGGGGCCGGCGTGCTGGCCGGGCTGTGCGCCTGGTTCCTGTACGTGCAGATCGCCGACGACTTTGCCGACACGCGGCAGATCGCACGCAATTTCTACGGCAACCTGCTGAGCCTCGATGCCCAGCGCGAGGACCCGCGCGACAACGTGCGCCAGCTCTATCACGGCTCCATCAAACACGGCGAGCAATTCCTGGCCCCGGATCTGCGGCAGCAACCCACCACCTACTATGGCCCGACCTCGGGCGTCGGACGGGCCATCGCCCACACCGATCCACTGAACAAGAAGGTGGGCCTGATCGGTCTGGGGGCCGGCACCCTCGCCGTCTACGGCCGGCCGGGAGACACCTATCGCTTCTATGAGATCAACCCGCAGGTGATCGCGCTGGCGCAAACCGAGTTCAGCTTCATGAGCGAGAGCCAGGCGCAGGTCGAAACGGTCCTGGGCGACGCCCGGCTCTCACTGGAGCGCGAGGCGCCCCAGGGGTTCGACGTCCTGGCGGTGGACGCCTTCTCCGGCGACTCGGTGCCGGTCCATCTGATCACGGCGCAGGCGATGGACCTGTATCTGCGTCACCTGGACGCGAACGGCATCATCGCCTTCCACCTCACCAACCGCTTCCTGTGGCTGCCGCCGGTGGTGGCCGAGATCGCCCGCGCCCAGGGGCTTAGCACCGCGCTGATCCATGATGACCCGGCGGGGCGCAGCCTGCGCCGGACGGACTGGATGCTGGTGTCACGCAACCCGGCCGTGCTGCAACAGGAGGGCATCCGGGAGGCGGTGACGGCGCTGGAGCCTGTTCCCGGATTGCTGGCCTGGACGGACGACTTCAACAACCTGTTCCAGATTTTGAAGTAGCCGTAAGCCGGATGATCGCCTGGCCCGGCGTATTCCCATGGATTCGCCGGTGTAGCGGATGCCGTGCATCAAGCCGCCATGCTGAAAGCACCGCTCACTGACTGTTGCCAGACATGCCGGTAAACAACCGCCGCCGCGGCTTGCTTGTCCTCGTCCGTGAAAGGAGGCGACGGCAGATCCCGGTAGAGCTGGTCCAGGATGGTGGTTTCCACCTCGGCTTGGGTCTGCTCCTTTTCGGTCCAGCGTTCCACCCGCTTGCCGTCGGCCGTCTCGAAACCCTGTTTCATCAGCGCCCGGTGCGGGATGATGTCGAAGTCCCATTTCTTGAAGTCGGCGACCTCGTTCTGTCCCTCGCTGATGATGATCCCGATGATCGTCTCATCGAGCCATTGGGCTTGCTCCACCAGCCGATCGCGTTGCGCGTAGAGCCGTTGCCGGAGGTCCGGATCGGTCGCCGTCTTGAGGTCCGCTTGCCTGGCCTCTGCTGCGCGGCGCACGGCTGCCGCCTTGGCCTGCCAGCGCGGCAGGATCCGCTGCTGGACGCGGGCACAGGTAATCTTGTCGATGCACACCAGCAGCGACTTGCCGGACGCCCAACGGGTCGCGCAATGCGCGACGAAGTCGTCGGCGATGTAGCGATGGTTCTCCTTGAGCAGTTGTTCCAGCTCCTTACCGGTGCCGGCCCGCGGCGTCCGCTCGTCCGCCACCCCACAACCGACGAAGGTTCTGTAGATCTGGTTGTCCAGGTCGTTACGGTCCGTCATCAGCACGAAGATGAAATTGCCCGGCACGCGCCGGCGTACCTTCTCGGTGAAGAACGCCATCGAATAGGACTTGCCACTGCCCTGGGTATGCCAGGAAAGCGTTGTGATGGAAGGCATGGGCGATGACATGCTCATCCAGATAGTCGCGCAGGTTCCCCTCGAAGCCGGCGCGGATGTTCTTGTAGACCGCCTTGTGCTCGAAAAAGACCAGCGGCAGACCGTTGACGAAGCAGATCAGGTCGGCGCGACGATTGTAGTTCGGTGTGCGCAGCCCCGTGATCTTCAGCTCACGCACGCACAGGAAACGGTTCTCCTTCATCCGGCGGAAGTCGATGACCCTGGCGTACCCCTGGCGCGCCTGGCCCTTCGCGTCCCGATAGCTGACCGGCACCCCATCGCGGATGAAGCGGTAGAACACCTGATTGAGCTGAAGCAACGAGCGGCTGAAGTCTTGCCGGGTCAGCTTCTCGATGGCCTCGTTGACGGCCTGCTCCGGCAGTTCCGGGTTGAGCCGGACGATCGCCGCGCGCAGATCGCGAACCAGGACGACCTCTGTCGTGTCGTTGCGCCCGAGCGTACCGTCCGGCCCGAAGGTCTCTTGATTCCAGGCGTAGAGACTGTCCCAACCCAGCACCTCATGCAGGTGATCGGCGAAGGTCTGTTGGACCAGGCGGTCTTCACTGTTGATGTCGGTCAGCGCCATCGGACTTCTCCTAACGGACATTTCATCGGACTCTAAAGGACGCTCACCAACCTTTGTCCTTTATAAATACCCTTTATCATCAATATTTTAAGCCGTCATCGCCAGGTTCCACAGAGGGGCGATCATGACGGATTCCCAAGCCTGTCCTTTAGGTTACCCGTCGGCCAGTCGATCCGTTTGCGCAGCCGATCGAGCAGTCCGGATGGAATCCGTTGTCCGGCGGGAGGGTCCGTCTCAGCGTCTTCGATCCCGATCAAGAGCCGACCACCCTGGCCGTTGGCAAAGCAAACGCAATCCTTCGCCAGCGCATCCCAATCGGCGGTCTTGCCGGTGATGATGCGTAGCGACTTACGGTCGGTATGCTGGTCTTCCAGCGTCATACGGCGATCTCGCCGCTCATGAGGCGGGGGAGGAGGAGGTCGCGGGCGGTGCGGAGTTTCTTGTTCTGTAACGCCAGGTTCTCACGTTGTTGGAAAAAGGATGCGGCGTGATCGCCGAATCGCCGCATTAAGTTTTCAGTCGGCAAGACGACCTGGAACCCTGAAACCATCTCTTTCGTTAATGCCTCCCGCGTCGAGCCTTTCTGAGCGTAGCTCAGGATCTGCCGTTTTCGTTCGTCACTATTGATCGCCTTGTGAACGAAAAACGGATTTGCAGCTATCGGATCGACTCGGAGAATCATAATGTGCTGGTTGACCCGAGCAGGCAGTAACCGGTCTGGAGCCATGCAGCAGCGTGCTACCGAAGCTCCCGTGATATTCAGTAAAATATCCCTCGACTCGACTGCAACTCCAGAAAGAGCAGTGGCATGCTCTTCACTGACAAACGCAAGACCATCTTCAGAGAAATCGTCATCATAGACGTTCATACTGCGGATGAGTGGTGTACCCTCAGCAAGGTAGATTGATTCCCCACCGCGTGGTGTAAAGCCGCTCCCGATCTTGGTGCTTATCTCACCAAGCGTCTTGCTGCGCCACCCCTCCGGCACACCGTCGATGATGCGAGTGTGCTCGTGGCCGGGGAAACGCAGCCGGACGAACCACTCGCGGTAGAGCTGCCGCGCCGCATCCTCCAGCAGCACCATCCGCTGGCGGTTGTTTTCGATCAGATCGTCGTAGGTGCAGAGGACCGAGGCGATTAAACCTTGCGTCACAACATCCGGAACGCGCACCTTCAATTCGTGCAAGACATTGCGATCAAAACCAGGCACGGCGGCTTTGTCGCTTTAGTAATCGCGGAGCGCATGCTTTAGAAAGTAGGCAGCAAACCGAGGATGCGTACCTTTGAAATCGACCACATAAAGCGCCGTGTTCAGTGGCCAGTAATCTTGGTCGATGTAGTAGACCTCACCGAGAGTGCCGTATCGCCCGGTGACAACACCAGGCGCTTGAGCTTTTGCCTCTTGGTGACAGCCGGTGATCCCGGAAGACGAAACGACTGGTATGGGACCATCGACGCGTTGTTGCTCAGGTAAATCGTGGCCGCGCTTGAGGATCAGCACATCGCCGAGTTTGCAGTCAGTCCAGCTCAAATCCGCGACTCCTCAAGATTCGGCTGAATCCGCGCTGCTAGCGGGGCGAATGAATTCGCCCCTACAATCCTCGCGGCCGGCGGGGCGAATGAATTCGCCCCTACAATCCGCGCGGCCGACGGGGCGAATGAATTCGCCCCTACAATCCGGGCGACCAGCTCGGTCGTCTCGCGGTTCAGACCGCTGGGCTCGACAGGGATGTCGCGCGGCGTCTTTGTAGGGGCGAATTCATTCGCCCCGTCGTCAAACCAGGAATTCCGGGCGCATGAATTCGTCCCTACAATCCGGAGGACCAGCGCGGTCGTCTCGCGGTTCTGGCCACTGGGCGCGACAGGGGTGTCGCGCGGCACCCTTGTAGGGGCGAATTCATTCGCCCCGTCGTCGAACCGGGGATTCCGGGCGAATGAATTCGCCCCTACAGCCAGATGGCGTCCCATAGCGGATAGTCTCCGATGTGCTGGACCAGGCCGGCGCGTAGCGGGTTGCCGACGATGTAACGCGCGACGGTGCGCGGATCTTCCTCCCGGCGCAGGGCATGATCGTAGAATCCGCGTTGCCACACTGGATCGCGGCGATTCAGGAAGCGGTTGATACTCAATGCCGAAGAGGCCTTGAAGCCCTTCATGGCGTGCGACAATGTCCGGTCGTTCCCAAGTTGGAATAACCAGTGGACATGGTCGGGCATGATGACCCAGGCAAGCGATGTCAGTGTTTCAGTGTTGTTCAGTGCTTGCATCTCCTTCACCACCAACCTTCCACAGGGGAAATCGCGGAACAAGGGCCTACGCGCTTCCGTGCAGGTCGTGACGTGGTAGACGTGACCGGGGGAGGAAAAGCGTCCTTTGAGTAGATCGTCACGTGGCATAGGCTGGGGTCGGCGGGTTGGTCGGGCGATCTCGCAATTTTGCGATTTTGGGCGAATAAATTCGCCCCTACGGGATTTTCTCGAAATTCTCTTGAATCCGCGCCGCCAGCTCGGCGGCCTCGCGATTCAGGTCAGCCAGTTCGACATGGATGTCGCGCAGGGTCCGCTCGAAATCGAAGTCTTCGTCCTCCTCGGTCGGGGCGACGCCAACATAGCGGCCGGGGGTCAGACTCCAGTCGGCGGCGGCGATCTCGGCGCGGGTGACGGTCTTGCACAGACCCGGTACGGCGATGAACTCCGCCTCGGGGAAGCGCTCCTGAAGCCAGAGGATTTGGCGATGGAAATAGACGGCAAGCTTGAGCTGCTCGACCGCGGTCTTGCGCTCGGCATCGAGCTGCTTGAGGCGGCGTGGCAGGGCCTTGACGTCACGGGCGAATGAATTCGCCCCTACACTCTCATCGCGAGCGAGATCCTGGGCCAGTTGTGCGGCGCGGGCGGCGAGCTTGTAGAGCAGATCAATCTGCTTGACGAAGTTGGCGCGGATGGCGATCATCACGTCCACGTCGCCGGTCTCGACCAGCTTGCGGCGCACCGTTGCCTCGCCGTGGCCGCCACTGGACGCCTGAGAGGACATGACGAAGCCCGCCCGTCCTCGCGCGTTCAGGTAGCTCCAGAAGTAGGAGATCCAGAGGTAGTTGCCATTGGAGACGGTCTCTTTCTTCGTCTGCTTGTTCTTCGTGGTACCTGGAAGCCCGAAGGGCAGACGGCAATCGCCCGCGGCGCGGGACGCATCGACCATATCCACGTTGAAGGGCGGATTGGCCATGACGAAGTCGCAGTTCCCCCAGAGCGGCTTGCCTTCCTTGTCGAAGATGCGCAGCAAGTTTTCGAGCAACCCGGGATCGAAGCTCTCGTAGTCCTTGGGAAGCTGACCGACAAGCGGTGCGAACTCGGCCTCGATCGCGTGCATGGCGCCGACCAATGCCGCCCCCAGGTTGGTGTCGTTCGGCAGCCGCAGTAACGCGTCGAACCGCGCCTCCGGCGGCAGCAGCATCGCCCGCCGTTTCTTGAAATCGGCCTGGATCAGCGGGCGCTTGGGCATCTTACCCGCCGCCTGGTCGGCCTCGATGGCGGCCCTGGCCGCGGTATAGCGATTGGCGGCGTGGCGCAGGAAGATGATGCCGAGTACCGGCATCACGTACTCGCTGGAGGTCAGCGTGGAGTTGGCGCGGAGCTGATCGGCGGCCTCCCAGAGGCTGGATTCGACCTGTTCGATGTCTTTCAGGGCATTCCCCGTCATTCTGGATCCTTAGGCTCCACGGACTTCGTTAGACGACTCCATGGGTGGGGGCTGATGAAATATGGAACGGTGAGGCCGTGCGTTCCCGCGTCGCTCATAACCATCACCTCGATCATTGAGGCAAGGGAGCGATGCTCACGCGCGGCGGCGAGCCTGAGGCTTGACCTTGCGGGTGATCCGAATCGTGAGGACTCCGATCCTGGTCCGCACCATGTGGTTGCCGGACCGCCACGACAGCGCTGCCAATGTTGCCACTTCGACAAGCGAGCAAACCTTCTCACGTTTGATCCGCTCGGCAGTCGGTGTCGCGCAGACCAGTGCGATGCCTGGCGGGTCAATCCGCCAGGCAGGGACTCGAAGCTCCATCGGGATCGCTCAGACATTCCCATCGATTCGCCGGGGTGTCGTTTCTGTCCGCAACAAGCTACCTTATCGGAAGCGTTGCGTTCATTCGCGGCCGGGGCGATTGCTCGACAGCAATCGCCTGAATTTCCCCTCCAAGGTCATCCACCGCGAAGGAGCCAACCCGCGTGAGCATCCAGTCCGCGCCCCTGCCCAGCCAGCTCGTCGATCGCTTCGGTCGGCAGGTCACCTATGTGCGCCTGTCGGTCACCGATCGCTGCGACCTGCGTTGCCTCTACTGCATGGCGGAGGACATGGCGTTCGTGCCCCACAAGCAGATTCTGACCCTGGAGGAACTGGCCCGACTGGGGCGCTGCTTCAGTGAACTGGGGGTGGTGAAGTTGCGGGTGACCGGCGGTGAGCCGCTGGTGCGGCGCAATGTGGTGTGGCTCTTCGAGCAGCTCGGCGCACTGCCTGGTGTCCACGACCTCACCCTGACCACCAACGGTACCCAACTCGCCCGCCATGCCGCCGGGCTCAAGGCCGCGGGCGTCACCCGCGTCAACATCAGCCTGGACTCGCTGCGCCCCGAGCGCTTCCACGCCATCACCCGCCTGGGCGACCTGCACAAGACCCTGGCGGGGATCGACGCGGCCCTGGCGGCGGGCTTCCAACGGGTGAAGTTGAACGCGGTGATCCTCAAGGGCCGCAATCATGACGAGGTACCGGATCTGGTGCGGTTTGCCGCTGAGCGGGGCCTGGACATCAGCTTCATCGAGGAGATGCCGCTCGGAGCGATCGGCGATCACGACCGCGCCGCGGTCTATTACTCCAGTGACGCCATCCGCCGCGACCTGGAACGTCACTGGGAGCTGATTCCCACCACCGAGTCGACGGGCGGGCCGGCGCGGTATTTCCGGATCGCGGGCGGCGACACGCGGGTCGGTTTCATCTCCCCGCACAGCCACAATTTCTGCGGAGACTGCAACCGGGTCCGGGTCACCGCCGAGGGGCGGCTGTTACTTTGTCTCGGGCAGGAGTACTCGGTCGATCTGCGCCGCGCGCTGCGCGCCAATCCGACCGACGATGCGCGGGTCAAACAGGCCATTGTGTCCGCAATGCCCATCAAGCCGCGCGGACACGACTTTGCCTTGAACGGCCATCCACTGATCCTGCGGCACATGAACGCCACGGGCGGCTAGTGGGAGCGTTGCGTCTCATCTTGCAGCTCCAGACTCGGGTTGAGGTATAGCCTTCTGACCGGATATCCAGACAGACCCTTGGTGTAGGGCGGGTTTTAAACCCGTCCCTACGTCCGGTTATCACGTTCGACGGCTATCTCATCCGTGACGTCTTCCTGCCGGTAGCCGGCCGGAAAGACGGCGGTGGCCGACACTGAATTTGCGCGTGCGTGCCCTCTGGCCGTCTAGCGGTTATCCTTAGCAGCATTGACAATTATCTTAGCTCCGATCCCTCAATTGCGGCGCAGGAACAATTACCATGAAGATCACTCACGCTCTCCCAAGCCGACCGACCGGCGCGCTGTCCGTCCGGCTGCTCGCGACGCTGCTGGCCGCCCCGCTTGCGCTGAATCTGACCGGTTGCACCGAAGTCACCCGCTTCCTGGCCAGACCCGAGGCCAAACCAGCGGCCACGCCGGCCGCCGCGGCCCCGCAGGTGGCAGTCGAACCGGCCGCACCCGAGCCCATCCCCACACCCCAGGAAAAGCCAAAGTCCGGCAAGCTCTACGAATGGAACGGCGACGGGCGCAAGATCTCGCACATCGTGGTCAACACCGATGAGCAGAAGGCCCGATTCTATGACGGCGAGGAACAGGTCGGTTGGACCACGGTGGCGTCCGGCGTGAGCAAGCATCCCACCCCGACCGGCCGTTTCGAGGTCCTGGAAAAGGTCGCCAACAAACGCTCGAACCTCTACGGCAAGGTCTACAGCTCGGGCGGTGGTGTGGTCCGCTCCGATGCCAAGGCCGGCCGCGATCCGATTCCGGCCGGCGCCCGCTTCGAGGGCGCGAAAATGCCCTATTTCCTGCGCGTCACCTATGACGGTGTCGGTCTGCACGCGGGTCCCATCCCGCGGCCGGGACACCCGGCGTCCCACGGCTGTATCCGCCTGCCGAGCAAGATGGCCCCGGTCTTGTTCCAGCATGTCGGGGTCGGCACCAAGGTCAGCATCATCGGATCCGGACCGGATTACGGGGACTATGCCGAGCGTCAACGCGCGGTCGCCGCCGAACGCGCCGAGCGCGCACGCGAGCGGCGTGAGATCGCCGCGCGCGTGGCGGCCGAGAACCCAGCCGCCGGCCCAGGTGCAGCGGCCAGCGCCGAGGGCATCAGCGCCACCGAGTTGTTCGGCCCCACGGGACCGAGCATAACCCCAACGCCGCGCGCGGAGCCGACTCCCAAGGCGGCCCCGGTGGCGAACCGGCCGGCTCGCGTTGCCACTGCGGCGGCAGCACCGACGCAGACCCGGCGGCCAGCGGCCCGACCCAAACCTCAGCCCGTCGCCCGACCGGCGACTGACCGCACTGTCCAGACCGCGAGCGCCGCGTCGAGTGCGCCGAGCACGCCGGCCCCGAGCACGGCCGAGCCCACGGCCGAGGCGGCATCCGTTCCTGCGCCGGCCACGGCACCACAGGCCGTCGCCGATGCCACCCCGGCTCAGCCGAGCGCTGCCCCCCTGGCCGCGGCCACACCGGCAGCAACCCCGCCCGCAACCGCCGCCGCGTCGCCCCCAGCGACAGCACCGACAGCACCGCCGGTCACGAGCCCGACGCCCCCGCCGGCCGAGGTCCCGCCCGTCGCGGCAACGCCGCCCGCCCCCGCCCCCGCCGCGGTCCCCGTCCCCGCCAAGCCCGCGGAGCCTGCACCGGTACCGGCAGCGCCGCCACCGGCACCAGCCGCGGCGCAGCAGGCAGCGCCGGCCGAGGGGGGAACCTAGTACCCCGTTCCAGCTAATCCTGCGAATGCGTAGTGCCTGCAAGCTACCATCCATGGCACTGGATTCCGGCATCCTGCCGGAATGACGCCGCAACTTAAGTTGGAACGGTACTAGCGCAGTCCACCGAATCCCGCGCCACCGCTGGTGGTGGACTGCGCTGCGCTTGTCCACCCTACGATGCCGGGTGGCCGGAACGGCGATCAAGGCCCAAAAAAAAGCCGCGGCATCGGATGCCGCGGCCTTTTCGTCTGCCTGATTCGGGGATTGAAAACCGATCAGTTCTTGGACTTGTCGACCAGCTTCTTCTCCTTGATCCACGGCATCATATCGCGCAGCCGTTCGCCGACCACTTCGATCTGATGCTCGGCGCCCAAGCGGCGCATGGCCTTCATGGTCGCGGCGCCGGCCTGATTCTCCAGAATGAATTCCTTGGCGAAGGCGCCGGATTGGATTTCCTTCAGGATGCGCTTCATCTCCGCCTTGGTCTCTTCGGTGATGATCCGCGGACCGCGGGTCAAGTCACCATACTCGGCCGTATTGGAGATGGAATAGCGCATGTTCGCGATGCCGCCCTCGTAGATCAGGTCGACGATCAACTTGACCTCATGCAGACACTCGAAATAGGCCATCTCGGGGGCATAGCCGGCCTCGACCAGGGTCTCGAAGCCGGCCTGGATGAGCGATGTCAGGCCGCCGCACAGCACCACCTGTTCGCCGAAGAGGTCGGTCTCGCACTCCTCGCGGAAGCTCGTCTCGATGACGCCGGCACGCCCGCCGCCATTGGCGCTGGCATAGGCCAGGGCGACATCGCGCGCCTGCCCGGACGCATCCTGGAAGACGGCAATCAGACTCGGCACGCCGCCGCCCTGGGTGTAGGTGGAACGGACCAGATGTCCGGGCCCTTTGGGCGCGATCATGATGACATCCAAATCTGCCCGCGGCTCGATCTGGCCGAAATGGATATTGAAGCCGTGGGCAAAGGCAAGCGCGGCACCTTCGCGGATGTGCGGGGCGATCTCTTCGCGATAGAGGCGCGCCTGATGCTCATCCGGGGCCAGGATCATGACCACATCGGCCCAGGCCGCCGCTTCCGGGATGGATTTCACATCAAGACCGGCGTTGGCCGCCTTGGCGGCGGAGGCCGAGCCGGGGCGCAAGCCAACCGCCACCGTGACGCCCGAGTCCTTGAGGTTATTGGCATGGGCATGACCCTGCGAGCCATAGCCGATGATGGCCACCCGCTTGCCCTGGATCAGGGACAGGTCGGCGTCTTTGTCATAATAAACGTTGATGCTCATTTGCGTTTTTTGCGTTCAGTTGCGGACGATAAAGTGTTACAGAGTCAAACCCTTGTCGCCGCGGGCGATGCCGGTGGGGCCGGAGCGCACCACCTCGACGATCAGTCCCGCGGGGACCGCGTCGATGAAGGCGTCGAGCTTCTTGGAGGCGCCGGTCAGCTCCACCACATAGCTGGTGTCGGTCACATCGATGATCTTGGCGCGGAAGATATCGGTCAGGCGTTTCAGCTCCTCACGGTTCTCCCCCGCGGCACGCACCTTGATCATCATCATCTCCCGCTCGATGTGCGGGCCCTCGGTGAGATCAAAGACCTTCACGGTATCGATGAGCTTGTTGAGCTGCTTCTTGATCTGCTCGACGATCTCTTCGTTCCCGTTGGTGACCAGGGTCATCCGGGACAGGGTCGGATCATCCGTCGGCGCGACGGTGAGCGACTCGATATTGTAGCCGCGGGCGGAGAAGAGCCCGGCCACCCGGGACAATGCGCCTGCCTCATTCTCCAGCAATACGGCAATGATATGTCTCATTTTAGGCCAGCTCCCTATCAGACAAACTGGGCGGCAGGTGCATCTCGTGCTGACCCTTGCCGGCCGCGATCATCGGGTAAACGTTCTCGGTGGGGTCGACGACCACATCGAGGAATACGAAACGGTCTTTCATGGCAAAGGCCTCCTGCATGGCGGCCGCCAGGTCGGCGGGCCGCTCGACGCGCATCCCGACATGACCAAAGCTCTCGGCCAGCTTGACGAAATCAGGCAAGGCGTCGACATAGGAGTTCGAGTAGCGGCTCTCGTAGAAGAACTCCTGCCACTGCCGGACCATCCCCATGTAACCATTGTTCAGCAGCACCACCTTGATCGGCAGCTTGTACTGCTGGCAGGTCGCCATCTCCTGGATGCACATCAGGATACTCGCCTCGCCCGAGATACAGGCAACCTGCGCCTGCGGGAAGGCCAGTTGCACTCCCATGGCCGCGGGTAGACCGAATCCCATGGTGCCGAGCCCCCCCGAGTTGATCCAGCGACGCGGCTTGTCGAAGGGGTAAAACTGGGCGGCGAACATCTGGTGCTGACCCACGTCGGAGGTCAGATAAAGATCCCCCTTGGTCACCTGATACAGGGTCTCGACGGCAAACTGCGGCTTGATCTTGTCGCTATGGCGATCGTAGTGCAGGCAGTCCACGCGCCGCCACTCCTCGATCTTGGCCCACCAGTCCGCGACCGGCCGCCCGGTGCCGACCGGTGCCTGCTCCTTCCACAACCCCAGCATGTCGGTCAGCACGCTGGCGACCTGACCCACGATCGGCACGTCCACCCGCACGTTCTTGGAAATGGACGACGGGTCCACATCCACATGCACGATCTTGGCGTGAGGACAGAAGTGCTCGATCTTGCCGGTCACCCGGTCATCGAAACGGGCGCCGATGGCAATGAGCACATCGGTCTCATGCATGGCCATGTTGGCTTCATAGGTCCCGTGCATCCCCAACATGCCGATGAATTGCGGGTCGGTCATCGGGTAGGCACCCAGCCCCATCAGGGTGCTGGTGAGCGGGAATCCGGTGAGCCGCGCCAGCTCGGTCAACTGCGCCGCGGCCTCGCCCAGCACCACTCCGCCGCCGGTGTAGAGCACCGGACGCTTGGCCTGGAGCATCAGCTCCACCGCCCGCTTGATCTGCCCCAGATGCCCCCTCTCAATGGGCTGATAGGAGCGCATCTGGATCTCGCGCGGATAGTGATAAGGAATCTTGATGTTCGGATCGGTGACATCCTTGGGGATGTCCACCACCACCGGGCCCGGACGTCCGGTCATCGCGATATAAAACGCCTTGCGCAGTGTCGTCGCCAGGTCGCGCACATCCTTGACCAGGAAGTTGTGCTTGACGCAGGGACGGGTGATGCCGACGGTGTCGACCTCCTGGAAGGCGTCGCTGCCGATCACCGGCGTCGGCACCTGCCCGGAGATGCACACCATCGGGATCGAGTCCATGTACGCGGTCGCAATCCCGGTCACCGCGTTGGTCGCACCCGGACCGGAGGTCACCAGACAGACCCCACACCGCCCCGTGGCCCGGGCATAACCGTCGGCCGCATGGGCCGCCGCCTGTTCATGACGGACCAGGATATGCTTCACCTGATCCTGCTTGAACAGGGCGTCATACATGTGCAGCACCGCGCCGCCCGGATACCCGAAGACATACTCGACGCCTTCGTCGATCAACGCCTGGACGACGATCTCGGCGCCGCTGAGATCCACCCCGTTCATATCCACAGTATTAACCTCCGACTCAAAACAGCCCGTCAGACGTGCAGCGGGCGGTGACCGACGCGCAGCGTAACCGCCGCCCCCGCGTTCGGATCATCCGTCCCGGTCGCCGCACCGGCGGCGGACTGGGGGAAACAGCCTAGACTGTTCAAAAAAGAGAGGACGTTACAGGAGACGCGCGCCCAGGGTCAATATCCCGCCCCAGATCCCCGGCAGCCGATCGACCGCAGGTCCGAGCGGGCCCTTGCAACCAGCGCCTCTTAGAGCATAATGGATCCTATGGTACCCCGATCCCATGTCGTTGTTGTGATAGCCCGATGCTCGACCCGCAGGGACCCCGGCAGCCGCTCGCACCGCTGGGCGCTGGGCGTGGTCGTCGCGAGCATCGGCCTCGCCGCCGTTCCATCCCAGTCTGTGGGGGAAATGTACCGTTGGGTGGACGAGACCGGCACGACCGTCTACGCGCAACAGCCGCCGCCGGGGATCACGGCAACCCCCATCAAGCCGGACCCGACACCCCGCGCCGACACCACCGGGCAAGCCGTCGAGCAGTTGCGCGGCCGGGTTGAACAAGACATCGACAAACGCGAGGACCAGGCGCTCAAGGCCGAGGAGGCCGCCAAGCAGGCGACCGAACAGGCCACACGCAAAACCAACTGCGACGCGGCACGCAAGAACCTCAACACCCTCCAACACCACGGCCAGGGGCGGCTGCGCACCCCGGACGGGAAAACGAAGTTTCTCACCAAAGAAGAACTCGCCAAGGAGCTCGACACGGCTCGCGAACAGATCAAAATCAACTGCAAGTGAATCCGCCATGACCGCTCGCCCGTCACGGATTTGTCTTGGGAGCGGTCGCACCCTAGACTAGCGCGTTTTTACTCCGGGACCCCTGGCCCCATGCGCACCTCCCAATTTCCGCTCCAGACCGTCAAGGAGACCCCGGCCGACGCCGAGGTCATCAGCCATCAACTGATGCTGCGTGCCGGCCTGATCCGCAAGCTGGCGGCCGGACTCTATACCTGGCTGCCGCTGGGACTGCGCGTGCTGCGCAAGGTCGAGCACATCGTGCGCGACGAGATGGACCGGGCCGGCGCCCTGGAAGTCCTGATGCCCGCGGTGCAGCCGGCGGAGCTCTGGATCGAGTCCGGCCGCTGGGACCAGTACGGCCCGGAACTGCTGCGCCTGCAGGACCGCCATCACCGCGAGTTCTGTTTCGGCCCCACCCACGAGGAGATCATCACCGATCTGGCGCGCAACGAGCTGAAAAGCTACAAGCAATTACCGGTGAGCTTTTACCAGATCCAGACGAAGTTCCGCGACGAGATCCGCCCGCGCTTCGGCGTGATGCGGGCCCGCGAGTTCCTGATGAAGGATGCCTATTCCTTCCACGCGGACGACGCCTCCCTGGCCGCGACCTACGCGGTGATGCATGCCGCCTACTCGCGCATCTTCACCCGCTGCGGTCTGGACTTCCGCCCGGTGCAGGCTGATACCGGCAGCATCGGCGGCAATGCGTCACACGAGTTTCATGTGCTCGCCTCCTCGGGGGAGGACGCCATCGCCTTCTCCTCCGACTCGAACTATGCCGCCAACGTGGAACTGGCCGAGGCCCTGGCCCCAGCCGCCGCGGCCCCGGCACCTGCGCAGGAGTCGCGGCTGGTCGATACCCCCGCCGCCAAGACCATCGCCGACCTCGTGACTCAGTTCGGCCAGCCGAGCGAGCGCACGATCAAGACCCTGGTGGTGGCCGCCGCGGAGGGCGTCCCGGGCGGTCTGGTCGCGCTCCTGGTGCGGGGCGACCACGAGCTCAACGCGGTCAAGGCCGCCAAACTCCCGCAGGTGGCCGCACCGCTGCGGATGGCCGGCGAGGCGGAGATCCGCGCCGCCGTCGGCGCCGGCCCCGGCTCCCTGGGCCCCAAGGACCTGCCGCTGACCTGCATCGTCGACCGCGCGGCGGCGGTCACCGCCGACTTCTGCTGCGGCGCCAACCAGGACGGCAAGCACTGGTTCGGGCTCAACTGGGGCCGCGACCTGCCGCTGCCCGAGGTCGCGGACCTGCGCAACGTCATCGACGGCGACCCCAGCCCGGACGGCCGCGGCACGCTCACCATCGCCCGCGGCATCGAGGTGGGACACATCTTCCAGCTTGGCCGCAAGTACAGTGACGCGATGAAGGCCACGGTCCTGGGTGAAGACGGCCGCGCCCTGACCATGACCATGGGCTGCTACGGCATCGGCGTCTCCCGCGTGGTAGCCGCCGCCGTGGAACAGCATCACGATGAACGCGGCATCTGCTGGCCGGCCCCCATCGCCCCCTTTGCGGTCGCCCTGCTGCCGATGAAGCTCGGCAAGTCCTACCGGGTGCGTGAAGCGACCGAACAGATTTATGCGGACCTGCAGGCTGTCGGGATCGAGGTCCTGCTCGATGATCGCGACGCCCGGCCCGGCTTCATGTTCGCCGACATGGAATTGATCGGCATCCCCCACCGGGTGGTGGTGGGCGACAAGGGTCTGGACGACGGCATGGTCGAGTACAAAGGCCGCCGCGATGCCGAGATGCAATTGATCCCGATTGCTGAGATCGTCGGGTTCCTGATGGAACGGCTGCGGCCCGCGGAACAAAGAGACAGCAGCCGCGGCGGATACTGCCGCTGATCGCGATCATCGTTCCGGCCGTAGGGTGGACAAGCGTTAGCGCAGTCCACCGAAACCGGCGCCGCCGCCGGTGGACTGCGCTGCGCTTGTCCACCCTACGATGCCGCATGGCCGAAACAATGATCAAGGCCCGTTTGGCGGCCTTGCCCGCCCAAGCGAAAGAGCGAATCGAAGCCCGATTGACGGCGGGCTGCTCATGCCCAGATTGAATTGTTTCTGCGACTACGACAACGATTATTTTACCCTTCAGACGTCAGGATTCACCGGCCCCCTCATGCAAAAAGACGCTTCCTTCGATCGCGATCAACTCCTGGCCTGCGGGCATGGCGACATGTTCGGTCCGGGCAATGCCCAGTTACCGATCCCCAACATGCTGATGATGGACCGGGTGGTCCGCATCGCCAACTACGGCGGGGCCTACAGCAAGGGCGAGATCCACGCGGAACTCGACATCAAGCCCGAACTGTGGTTCTTTCAATGTCACTTTCCCGGCGACCCGGTCATGCCCGGCTGCCTGGGCCTGGACGCCTTGTGGCAACTGGTCGGTTTCTATCTCGCGTGGGTCGGCAATCCGGGACATGGACGGGCGCTCGGCGTCGGTGAAGTCAAATTCACGGGCCAAGTGTTGCCGACCGCCGCCAAGGTGACCTACCAGATCGAAATGAAGCGGGTCATCAGCCGCAAGCTGGTGCTTGGCATCGGTGACGGGGTCGTTCAGGTCGACGGCAGGACCATCTATACGGCCAAGGATCTTCGGGTGGGGCTCTTTACCTCGACCGATGGGTTCTAGGCTCAGCCGAGCCCACTCGGGAGGCAATCACTCATGGAGAGATGAACTACCGCTCCCCCGTGATTGATAACCGCGTCGGCCTTGATCGTCGTTCCGGCGGCGGAAGGCGGTTCCAGCCGCTTCAAAGCGCCAGGATGGCGCTTCTACGCGCACTGGCCGTTTCGCGGTGGCAGGCACGATGATCGCGATGCCACTGTCTCGCCCCCACCCTTTATTGAAGAACACCGCCCGGCAACAAGCTCGGTGGTAAATCACGCTGTCCCCCGGCATCAAGTGCTGTTTTCAGATCAGGGAGAATCTCCGCATAGCGAGCGTCCTGTACCTGGTTGATCGTTTCGGCAGTTTCGCTTCCATAATCATAGAGTTCAAGCTCGCTCGGAGCGCCTTCCTTGACCCACTCAGTGAAACGATAGCGACTTGTCCGAATCGAACGTCCGACGTAACCGTCTCTCGACCATTGGCTAAACGCCCCTCTTCGGGACCGGGTGTCGGGGGCGTCGATCAGGGGGACCAGACTGTCCCCCTCAAGTGGGTAACCACCATGCTCTTCAGCGCTCGGCACGGGCAGACCAGCGAGTTCGCAAATCGTCGGGTACAGGTCCACAAGCTCAACGACCGCCCGCGACAGTTGGCGCTCGCCCACTCCGGGAGACCGGATGATGAGCGGTACACGAGTTCCTGCTTCGAAATTCGTGTGTTTTCCCCATTCGCCCTGCTCTCCCAGGTGCATTCCATGATCGCCGAGAAATACGACAAGCGTGTCATCGCTCAAGCCTAAGAGATCCAGCTCCGCTAGTATTCGACCGAACTGCGCGTCCATGAAGCTCGTCGCCGCATAGTAGCCGCGTTTCAATTCGCGCCTAAGATCTTCATCGAAGAACTCCGTCGATTCGGGCATTTGGCTGTAGTTCCGGAGTTCCGCTCCGAAATCGAAAGCAAAGCGCGGCGCTCCCCAGGCTCCAGCCAGGTTGCTTGCTTCCGGGATCGCATACTTATCGTACAACGCGAAAAACTCAGGCGGCGCGATGAACGGGAGATGCGGTTTCTTAAAGCCGACGGCAATGAAGAAAGGGCTGTCACGCAGATTTCGGAGCGCCTCGATCGCATAGTCCGCCGCGACGCCATCCGCGAACGCCGAGACCGGCCCGTCAACAGCCGCGAACGCAAGACGCTTGCCATCAGGACCAAGGGGCGCTTTTTCCCCCCAAGTCGCAATGCTCGGCAGCGACCACGACTGATCGTCGAGAATGTCGTCGTGATAGACTTTGCCGATACTTTGGGTTTGATATCCATACTGCTTGAAGTACTGAGGTAGCGTCACCACGCTGGGAACTGTATCGCGAAAGTGCGTTACCAAGTTCTTCACACCAGTCGTATCCGGCCGCAGACCGGTCAGTAGTGAGGTTCGCGACGGCGAACAGGTAGCCATCTGGGTGTAGGCACGAGCGAATCTGGTTCCCTGCCGAGCCAGGGCATTGATGTTCGGCGTACTGATTTCCAGCACGCCGTAAGTACCAAGCTCCGGCCGCAAGTCGTCAACCACGACGAGCAGGACATTCAACCGACGTACGGGCTCGCTCTGGTCAATCGCCACCGGCACCGTTTGCGTCGCCGCGCGGTCGGACTGAGGGGCCGCACCGTCGCCCGCCCAACTTGACATCCCAACAATCATCACAACCGACGCCGCGAGGGCAGTGTGCAAGAATTCATTTACACTATTTTTCATCACACTTAACCATTGCTTATATTGAACCGGGCGACAACTGTGAATCGGACGATCCGCAATAATGCGCGATCGGCGGAACCAACCGGCCGGACTATGCCGGTGCGGTGTGCAAGCTGATCGAACTGATTGCCGGCGTAAGAAAAGGGGCGCATGGCGCCCCTTATGTTCACAAATCGGCGGATCCCGCTGCCGCGATCAGCTATCGAGGTTATCGAGCGCCTTCTGGAACCGGTTGGCGTGCGACCGCTCGGCCTTGGCCAGGGTCTCGAACCAGTCGGCAATCTCGTCGAAGCCCTCGGCACGCGCGGTTTTCGCCATACCAGGATACATGTCGGTGTACTCGTGCGTCTCACCGGCGATCGCGGCCTTCAGGTTGAGATTGGTGCCGCCGATCGGCAGACCGGTGGCCGGATCCCCGACGGCCTCCAGGTACTCCAGGTGACCGTGAGCATGGCCGGTCTCGCCCTCGGCGGTCGAGCGGAATACGGCAGCGACATCGTTGTAACCTTCGACATCCGCCTTGGCGGCAAAGTACAGATAACGACGGTTAGCCTGAGACTCGCCGGCGAAGGCGTCTTTCAGGCTGGTTTCGGTTTTGCTGCCTTTGAGATCCATAACGGTTTCCTCGGTTGGGTGGAGTCGGGTTAGCTGTGGTCGAAACGTTAGTGACCCAAGTGTCACGGCAAAAATTGTTTATTCCTATGACGCCGATAGTCGGATTTTATGACCATGTGACTTGGTTCCATACTGGTCACCCGTGATTTTGCTACAACAACTCCGACAGGGAGATTGAGCGGAATCATCGGGACAAACCAGGCGAAGAGCCCTCATGGCAACCACAGCGTCGGCACCGTCCGTGACCCACCAACACAGCGCATCGACCCAGCGAGATGAGACACCCCGGCCGGCCGACGCCACCTGGCGGCTGATCCAGATCACGGACTCGCACCTGTTCGCCACCGCCGACGAGCGCCTGCTGGACCTGAACACGCGGCTCAGCTTCGCCGCGGTACTTGCCCTGGCCCTGGAACACGCGGAACCGGCCGCCGCGCTGGTGATGACGGGCGATCTGGTGCACGACGAGAGTGCCGCCGGCTACGCCTATCTGGCCCAGGCGCTCGGCACTGTCGGCTGCCCCTCCTTCTGTATCCCCGGCAACCATGACCGCCGGGGTCTGATGGAGACTTGGCTGGGTGAGGCCGCCATCGAATCCGTTGCCGAACGTCGGCTTGGCAACTGGAATCTGATCTTTTTGGACTCGACCCAGCCCGGTGAGGACGGCGGGCGGCTGACACCGCGCCAAGTCGCGCAAGTGGACACCCTGCTGCGACGGAATCCGGGGCCAACCCTGGTGTTTCTCCACCAACACCCGATTCCGGTGGGCAGCGACTGGATCGACACCATCGACGTCGCCAACGGTGCCGAACTGCTCGCGGTGTGCGACCGCCATGCGCAGGTGAAAGCGATCGTCTGCGGCCACATCCACCAGGAATTCGCAAGCGTCCACGGGCACTATCAGATCCTGGGCACACCATCGACCTGCTTCCAATTCATGCCCGGCAGCCCCGTGTTTGCACTGGACGCGCGCACCCCAGGCTACCGGGAACTGCGATTGTCCGCGGACGGGCGTCTCGACACCTGGGTGATGCGCCTGGCCGAGTACCCGGAACCCCTCGTCTACAGCACCATCGGTTACTGACCGTCCGACACCCGGCGCTCAGGCGATTGCCGGAAATCGCCTGAGCGCCTCAGCCGACCGTGAACACTGACCGTGCCTGGTAGACCAGACGGTCACAAGCAACCCCGCTGACCCGCGCCATGGGCGGTCCGCTGCGCAGCCAGTCACACAATGCCCCGACGGCCTCCGGGGCGCCGCAGGCCGTGACTTCCACGCGCCCGTCAGGCAGATTACGGACATGGCCGGTGACGCCGAGACGCAGTGCCTGTTCACGGGTCGCCGCACGAAAATAGACCCCCTGGACGCGACCGCTCACGACGCACCGGTAACAAACCGGAGGGTCGGTTGCCGCCCCGTCCGCCATCTGATCACTCATGGCATCCTCCCGCCCGACTCATCCCGGCGCCCCGACCGGGGCGGCGGGCTTGGCCGCGGCGGCCTCGCGCTCGCGCTTGTACTTGGGGAATGGGGTGTCCTGATAGCGGCCGCTGGTCACATAGTCACCAAGCCACAGAAATTCCTGCGCGTCGCCGGTCGCACCGGTGTACTTGGCGAGCAAATTCCCCTGCAAGTCGAAAAAGGCGAAGACCGGGGTGGCGCGCACCCGGTAGTCCTTGAGTGCGAAATCCTTCTGGGACTTGGGCTGACCGCTGAAGTCGGTCACCTCCACGTCGCCTTCGATGTCGACCGGGAAAATCAGGAAGTGCTCTTTGAAATACGCCTGCACCTCCGGACGACTGAGCACCGTGGACTTCATCCGATGGCAAAAGGGACATTCGTCCATCTCGAACATCAGCAGCACACCCTGCTTGCCCTGTGCCTTGGCGTTCGCGAGTTCCTCCGCGAAATCACCGAAGGTTTGGTCGAAAAAGGCAGCGGAGTCGGCGGTCTGCGCCAAGGTCGGCGCAGCCGACAGCGCGGACCACAGCAGTGCGGCCAGAAACCAGTGGGCTCGGGGTCGGATACGGATAGGCAGTCGGGTCATGGTGAGAGGATTCCTCATGATGGCGTGGATGACCGGTGCTAGTGACCTGCGACGATATCGCGCGAGGACCTTGATCGTAATCTCGGCCAGCGGCGTGCGTAGTCAGGGCTTCCAGCCCTGACGGTGTCAGGCCAGGATGGCCTGACTACGCACCCGGCGAGCCCAAGTGGCCGGAATCTTGATCCAGGCCCCAGCCGGGTGACGGCCGGATTTCGGCACGAACGGCATTCTGGCCGTAACGGCGGCCCCGTTGCAACGCGGGCGTCGGGCCGGGACACTGTTAGACTGGTGTCTGCAACGCACACTCGACCGCCTTCTCGGAGACCTGCACTTGAGCTACATCCTGATTCTCTATTACAGCCGTCACGGCGCCACCTTCGAACTGGCCCGACAGATCGCCCGCGGCGTCGAGTCGATCGCCGGGATCGAGGCGCGTCTGCGCACCGTGCCCGCCGTCTCCACCGTCTGCGAAGCCTCCGCGGCCGCGGTTCCCGCGACCGGCGCGCCCTATGTCACGCTCGATGACCTGCGCGACTGCGCCGGACTGGCCCTGGGCAGCCCCACCCGCTTCGGCAACATGGCGGCTCCGATGAAATATTTCCTGGACGGAACCAGCGCCCTCTGGCTCGCGGGCGCACTCGTCGGCAAGCCGGCCGCGGTCTTCACCTCGACTTCCAGCCCGCACGGCGGCCAGGAGGCGACGCTGCTGACGATGCTGGTGCCCCTGCTACACCACGGCATGTTGCTCATGGGTATTCCCTACAGCGAGGGCGACCTGCTGCACACCCGCGGCGGCGGGACCCCTTACGGGGCTTCGCACCTCGCCGGCCCGGACAATAAACTGCCGGTGTCGGACGAGGAACGGCGGCTTGCCCAGGCGCTCGGCAAACGTCTGGCCCACACCGCGCTGACACTCGCGCGCGCGCCGACCTGAGCACGGCTGGCCGCCGGCCGTGTCCGCCCGCGCCCGGCAGCTGCATCTGCCCATCGAACTGATCCGCGAGCCGACCTTGGCCGAATTCCTGCCCGGACCCAACGCCGAGGCGGCGGCGGCCATTCGCGGAACCGCCACGGGTCAGGGCGAACCCTTTCTCTTCCTGTATGGCCCGCCCGAGACCGGCAAGACTCACCTGCTCCAGGCCGCCTGTCTCACCGCCGCCGCGGCCAAGCGCCAGGCCCATTTCATCCCGTTGGGCCGGACCGGGATCGCGCCCGGCATCCTGGAGGACCTGGAGCGGTTGGATCTGGTCGCCGTGGACGATCTGGACCGCATCGCCGGGGACCGGGGGTGGGAACTGGCGCTCTTCAACCTGTTCAACCGGCTGCGCGAATGCGGGCGGGCACTGATCACCAGCGCCGCCGTCGGACCCGCCGACCTGGCACTGGGTCTGCCGGATTTGCGCTCACGTCTGCACTGGGGGCCGCGCTACCGGCTACTCCCGCTGACCGAACCGGACTGCGAGCAGCTCCTGGTCGAGTCCGCCCGACGCCGCGGAATGGCCGTGGGCGCGGAAGTGACGCGCTACATCCTGACCCACCATCCACGCAATCCATCCGCACTGCTGGACCTGGTGGAACGGGTCGACCGGCTGTGCCTGCGCGAACAGCGTACGCCGACCATCCCGGTGGTGCGGCGGGTCATGCGCGGCGAGTCGGCCGAGTAGCGCTATTCATCCCGCCAACCATGGCGGCGGGCCTTGGCCGACCAGACCAGGACATACTGCACCCCGCTCACCAGGGTGGTCGCCAGACAGGTCCAGATCAGGGTATCGATCAACCAGGTCGGCAGCGGCATGGGCACCGCCTGCATGATCACACCGACCACCAGAACCAGTTGCACCAACGTGTTGAGTTTACTGATGCGGGTCGGTGCCGCCTCCAGAATCTCGACCCGATAATTGTAAAGCAGCGCCCCGCCGACGATCACCAGATCCCGGAACACCACCGCCAGCACCAGCCACACCGGAATCAACCCCAGCGAACCCAGCACCAGGAAACAGATTACCAACAGGGCCTTGTCGGCCAACGGATCAAGAATGCCGCCCAGCCGGCTCTGCCAGCCGTACTGCTTGGCAAGAAAACCGTCGACACCATCGGAAACGCCGGCAACCGCAAACAGCGCCAGCGCCCAGCCAAACTCATGGGACAACAACAGCCAGACCACCGGGATCACGGCGACCAGGCGCAGTGCGCTGATGATATTGGGTATGTCCTTCAGCCTCACGGGAGTCACCTGTAGCGCCGCGCGGCGGCAAGCACGGCAGATGCTAGCGCCCCGCGGCGTCCTTGGGAAGTCGAAAGGCAGGCGGGTTGCAAGGCAAAGCCGCCCGCGCCGGACTGTAAGCCGATCACAGGTTCCTTAAAGTTAAGCGGCTGTCCGGGTGGACACGGCGGCCTGACCAAAGCCCATCCGGTCAAGGTGCCGACCACGGGTTCACTGGTACACCGGTCACCAGCACGTCATCAATGTAGACGTGTCTCGGTCCCTCATGCCGCGCTCGTTCGGCGCAGAGCGATCAAGGCCGCGCCAGACGGGCTGTCACTGGTAGAATCGCCGGATGCCATCCATCGGAGCCGCTCGCGTGACCCAGGAATCGCCGCCACCCCCGTCCCTCAGCTACCGTGATGCCGGCGTCGATATCGACGCGGGCGCGGCCTTGGTCGAGCGGATCAAGCCGCTGGCTGCCGCCACCTTCCGCCCGGGCGTGGTGACCGGACTGGGCGGCTTCGGCGCACTGTTCGCCCTGCCCATCCAACAGTATCGGGAACCCATCCTGGTCTCCGGCACGGACGGGGTCGGCACCAAGCTCAAGCTCGCCATCGCGCTCAAACGCCACGACACCATCGGCATCGATCTGGTCGCGATGTGTGTCAACGACATCCTGGTCAGTGGCGCCGAGCCCTTGTTCTTTTTGGATTATTACGCATCGGGTCGGCTGGATTTGGAGGTCGCCACCGCGGTCATCACCGGCATTGCCCGCGGCTGCGAACTGGCGGGCTGCGCCCTGACCGGCGGGGAGACCGCCGAGATGCCCGGCATGTACGGCGCCGACGACTACGATCTGGCGGGTTTCTGCGTCGGCATTGCCGAGCGCTCCGAACTGATCCTGCCGGAACGGGTGCGCCCCGGTGACCGGCTGATCGGAATCGGCTCGTCGGGCCCCCATTCCAACGGCTACTCGCTGATCCGCAAGGTCATCGAAGTCACCGGCGCGGACCTGAACACGGATCTGGAGGGCGAGACCCTGGGCGCCCGACTGCTCGCCCCGACGCGCATCTATGTGCGCTCGGTGCTGCCGCTCACGCGGGCGTTGCGCGTCCATGCACTGGCGCACATCACCGGCGGCGGCATCACGGAGAACCTGCCGCGGGTGCTCCCGGAAGGGACTTGTGCGCGGGTCGACATGGGCAGTTGGCAGCGCCCGGCGGTCTTCGACTGGCTGCAGCGCCAGGGTGGAATCGCGGAGGCGGAACTGCGCCGCACCTTCAACTGCGGGCTCGGAATGGTGGTCTGTGTGGCTCCGAAGGACGCCGACACCGCGCTGGCGATGCTGACCGCGGCCGGGGAACAGGCGTGGCCGCTCGGTGCGGTCGAGTCGACATCCGGCGCGCCGCGGGTGATCTACGCCGATGCCGCGGACCATGACTGAGGCCTCCGCCGTCGTGGGGCCTCCGCTCCCCGTGGTGGTCCTGATTTCCGGGTCCGGCAGTAACCTCCAGGCGCTGATCGATGCGCAGGGCGCCTGGCCCTATCGCATCTGCGCGGTCATCAGCAACGAGCGGACCGCCTTCGGTCTGGAACGGGCACGCCGCGCCGGCATCCCGACCGCGGTGGTCAGTCATCGTGCGTACGCCGATCGGGCGGCCTTCGATCAGGCTCTGACCGCGGCGATCGACCGCCGGACGCCCGGCCTGGTCGCGCTGGCCGGTTTCATGCGGATTCTCACCCCCGCGTTCGTCGCCCATTATGCCGGACGGATCCTCAATATCCACCCGTCACTGCTCCCTAAATTCCGCGGTCTGCATACCCATCACCGCGCCTTGGAGGCTGGCGAGCACGAGCATGGGGCAAGCGTCCACTTCGTCACCGCCGAACTGGACGGCGGCCCGGTCATTCTGCAGGGCCGGGTGCCAATCCTGCCGACGGATGACCTCGAGCAACTGGGCGCGCGCGTGCTGGCGGCGGAGCATCGGCTCTACCCTCAGGTCGTCGGCTGGTTCGCCCAGCGACGCTTGCGGCTCAGGGAGGATGGTCGGGCGCTGTTCGACGGGGCAGTGCTCGACGTGCCGCTGCGCCTGGACGACCGGACACCCGGTTAGGCCTGGTGCAGTACGCCAATCATCCCGCAACGGCAGCAATCGATCTGGCGTGCTGCGCTAGGTCCCGGCCTTGCCATTAGTGGAGTCACTGGAACGCTCACTGCTCCCCGCGGAGAAGCCGGCCGTCAGCATCTTCTGGAACATGTCCCAGGAGGCCATGGTACCGGCCATATAGGGCTGGAACAGCTTCATCGGATCATAGCCTTCGACGCCAGCCGTCATGCGCGTGCGGATATCGTCCATCAACTGCTGCTGAAACGCCTCGACATCGGGCAAACCAACCAGCTTACGCATCTCGGCGGGGGTGATATCGAAGTTGAGTGTAATCTTCATGAACGAGTCCTCGAATGTCGGTTTCTCGGGCGGTGCCGCACGCCAGCCCGCCGCGCGGACTGCGCCTGCTCAGCACCCCTTTATTGGTATCAGCCACTGTGACCGACCCAGGCGACCGCTGCAAGCCGAATAAGCGAGGGCCGGGGACCTTCTAATGACGGCTGGTCCGCGGCACCGCGGCCGTCGGCACCGGCTCATCCACCGTCAGCGTGCGCCGCACCCGACGGCCGATCAGCACGCAGGCGCGCTCAAATGCGCGGCTCGCCTCGCGGGCGTTCCAATCCCAATCGGACGGATGGGAGGCCGCCTCGAACTGCCAATGACCGGTCATCAGCACGGCACCGATCCGCACCTCCAGGGTCCAGTCACGCCAGATCTGCTCGGGTTTGCCGTCCTCCACGAACTCCTGTTCCACCAACCGGACATAGTTTCCGGCGCTGTCGTCCATCGCCAACACATTGGATTGCACCAGAGACTCGTCCACACAGCTCGCCCAGCCTGTATGCACGGCGCTCGCGGTACCCATCAAGGCGTGGATCAGGAGGGCGGGTGTCGTGGCGAGCATGAGCGGCGTTTCCCAGTCCGGCTCATCCGTATCGACTTCGTTGGTCATCGTTGCCCCCTAGTGTTTCGACCGCGGCACGCGGGCCTGCCAGGCCGCACAGTGTATACCGATCGGCCTTGCGTCTCAGGCGTTTTGCAGGATGGGTTTACGCCCGACGGCAAAAACCGGTATGGTGCCATGCAAGCAAGACCAAGGGTAACAGTCGATGAAGGTCGCGATCTTTTCAGATGTACAGGCCAACTTCCCGGCCATGGAGGAAGCGGTCGCACGCATCCTCGCCTGGCGCCCGGATCTGGTGGTCATGGCCGGTGATCTCGTCAACCGCGGCCCCAGGAGCCTGGACTGCCTGGAACTGTTCGACGGACTGCGGCATGGTCAAGGCTGGCTGCCGGTGCAGGGTAACCACGAAACCTGGATCCACCGGTGCCGCCGCGAGGCGGCGCGCACGCCCCTTGAGGCGGATCTGCGGCGCTTTGCCGACTGGACCCTGGCCCAGGTGCAACCGCGACTGGACGCCATGACCGACTGGCCGGATCACCTGTGCTTCCACGGCGGCACCGATGACAGTTGGGTGCACGTCACCCACGGCACCATGGCCAGCAACCGCGAAGGGATCTCGGCCGGGGTCCCGGATGAGGCGCTGCGCGGCAAACTCCCCCCCGACATCGCGCTCTTTGTCACCGCCCACACCCACCGGCCGCTGGAACGGGTGCTGGACGGCACCCCGATCCTCAACGTCGGCTCGGTCGGTTCCCCGTTCGATGGCGATCCGCGCGGGAGCTATGCCCAACTGGAGTGGCACGGCGGGTGCTGGCATTGGCAAATCCTGCGCTTTGACTACGATCGCGATCAGGCGCAGCGCGACTTCCTGGAGTCCGGCTTCATCGAAGAGGGCGGCCCGCTGGCGCGCATTCTCTACGAGGAATGGCGTCAGGCGCGGCTGTTCATGCCGCTGTGGCGGCGCGACTTCGAACCCGCGGTCCTGGCCGGCGAGCGCGCCCTGGCGCCGACGGTCCAGGATTTCCTGGCCCACATCGACGCGCTCTGATTCAATGCCGCGGCGCGCGCCGACGACCGGCAGCAACGCGCCGCGCTGCTGATCCGGCCCGCCCGGCCCCGCGGCACGCAAACGCACCTTTGATAGTGAAATCTCATGGCCGACACCGACAGCATCCGCCGTTTCCTCTTCGAAGACACCGGCATCCGCGGCAACCTGGTCCACCTGGACGCCAGTTGGCGCGCCGTACTCGACGCCCACCCCTATCCGAAGGCGGTGCGCATCCACCTGGGCCAATCGCTGGCAGCGGTCACCCTGCTCAGTGCCATCGTCAAGTTCGAGGGCTCCCTCATCCTGCAGGTGCAGGGCGAGGGACCGCTGCGCACCCTGGTCGCACAGGCCACCAGCGCGCGCACCATCCGCGGCGTGGCCCGCTGGGAGGAGGAGGTGCCCTACGGCGCGCCCCTCTCCGCATGCTGCGGCGCCGGCCGCCTGGTGTTGACCATCGAGCGCGGCGACGGCGCGCCCTATCAGGGGGTCGTCCCGCTGGTCGGCGACGACATCGCGCAGGCCCTGGGGCGCTACTTCGAGGCGTCCGAGCAGATCCCCACCCGGCTGTGGCTGGCCGCCGACGGATCGCGCGCGGCCGGGCTGCTGCTGCAACGCCTGCCCTCCGATGCCGACAGCGATGACTGGGGACGCGTCAGCCTGCTGGCCGCCACCGTCAAGCCCGCCGAACTCCTGGAACTCCCCGCCGCGGAACTGTTGCACCGGCTCTTCAACGAGGAATCCGTCCGGCTCTTCGACTCCGAGCCGATCGCCTTCCGCTGCGGCTGCTCGCGCACCCGCATCGAAGACATGCTGCGCATCATGGGCGAGACCGAGGTCCAATCCATCGTCACCGAGCAGGGCGAGCTACAGGTCACCTGCGAATTCTGCAACCGCACCTACCGACTGGATGCCGTGGACGCCGGCCAGTTGTTCGCCGCGAGCACCAGGCACGCCTCGCCGACCCTGCGGCAATAACCGTCAAATTGTAAGGTGCGGTGAAGCGCGGACACTGGTGGCGAATTGCGCCCACGCGAGCGCATCCGCCGCACCGGCTTGGCTCAGACCCGGAATGGCTCACGCCAAGGCGCCAAGACGCCAAGGTTCTTCTTGGGCTCGCCGGGTGCGTCGTCAGGCCATCCTGGCCTGACACCGTCAGGGCTGGAAGCCCTGACTACGCACGCCGCTGGCCGGGATTACGATCAAGGCCCAGGCACCAAACACGCTCATTTCCGGCTAAACTGCCCCTTCGGATTGAGCCGACCCCCGACCGACCTACCGGATGCAGCCCTTGTGAGCGACCTCCCCAGCCTGTTGCAACCCCTCCTCGGCCTGATCCTGATCACCGCGCTGGCCTGGGGCCTGAGCGAGGACCGCCGGGCGGTGCGTCCGCGGCTCGTGATCGGCGCCCTGGCGCTGCAACTCCTGCTCGCCGTCGTGCTGCTCAAGCTGCCCGCCGCCAAGGGCCTCTTTCTCGGCCTGAACCAACTGGTGCTCGCCATCCAGGCGGCGACCCAGGAGGGCACCGCCATGGTCTTCGGCTACCTGGGCGGCGGGCCTCTGCCCTTCGACCTGGTGCGCCCCGAGAACAGCTTCGTGCTGGCCTTCCGCGCCCTGCCCCTGCTGCTGGTCATCAGCGCACTCTCGGCCCTGCTGTTCCATTGGCGCATCCTGCCGCTGGTGGTCCAGGGCTTCGCCTGGGTGCTGCGCCGCACCCTCGGCACCGGCGGGCCGCTCGGCCTGGCCGCCGCCGCCAACGTCTTCGTCGGCATGACCGAGGCCCCGCTGC
>Ga0247839_1001436_pt1 | contig 39342 bp, 31 predicted proteins | sample LaCruzMarch2015__6_FD_192405 | JGI IMG/M metagenome (GOLD analysis project Ga0247839, IMG submission 192405) | Freshwater microbial communities from meromictic Lake La Cruz, Castile-La Mancha, Spain - LaCruzMarch2015_16m | ecosystem: Environmental > Aquatic > Freshwater > Lake | place: Spain... | reverse complement strand
CGGCAGCGATCGGCATTGTCCTGCTGGATCTGGACAAGCGGCCGCTGCTGATCAATCCGGCCCTGGAACGGTTTATCGGGGTCTCGGCAGCGCAACTTCAACAGACCGATGTCCAGACCGTGACGCATCCGGATGACTGGGAGGAGGACGCCCGGTTGTTCGGCGAGTTGTGCGCCGGGCAGCGGGACAGTTACGCCATCGAAAAGCGCTATGTCCGTGCGGATGATCAACTGCGTTGGGGGCATCTGACGGTGTCGGCCATTCGCGGTGCGGACGGTGCCGTCACCGGTGCCATCGGGATGGTGGAAGACATCACCGAGCGTAAGGACACGGAACGCCGGCTCCGCGACGATGAGGAGCGGTTCAAGGCCCTGGCGGAGACCTCGCCGCTCGCGATTTATGTGTCGACGGGCATTGAGCAGCGGGCACAATACGTCAATTCGACCTTCGTCAGGCTGTTCGGTTATACCCTCGACGAGGTACCGACCGTGAACGACTGGTGGCCGCGCGCTTACCCGGATCCGACCTATCGCCGACAGATCGTCGACGCCTGGCAGCGCCGGGTGGAGCGTGCCATCGCCACGCAGTCCGAAATCGCACCGATGGAGACCGTGGTCACCTGCAAGGATGGCTCGCAGAAGACCGTCGAGTGGGGTTTTAAGACCATTGGCGCACAAAATTGGAGCTTCGGTCTGGACCTGACCGCGCGCAAGCAGGCGGAAGACGCACTGGCGCGGGCCAAGGAAGCGGCGGAGGCGGCCAACCGGGCCAAAGGTGAGTTCCTTGCCAACATGAGCCATGAAATCCGCACCCCGCTGAATGCCATCCTGGGCTTCGCCCAGGTGTTGGAGCGCGATCCAAAGCTCGATGCCGGCCAGCAGGAAAGTCTGGCCACCATTCGGCGTAGCGGCGAGCACCTGCTGACCCTGATCAACGACATTTTGGATATGGCCAAGATCGAAGCGGGCCGGATGGTCTGTCAGGCTGCCCCCTTCGACCTCGGTGCACTGGTGATGGAGACCGAGGCGTTCTTCCGCACGCGCGCGCACGACAGTGGTTTGAAGCTGTCCGTCGAGACCCCGGCGCCGCTCGGGATGGTGGTGGGCGACGCCATGCGGCTGCGCCAGGTCCTGATCAACCTCGTGAGTAACGCGATCAAATTCACGCCGGCCGGACGGGTGACGCTGCGGGTCGAGGCGGAACTGGGTGACCGACTGCGTTTCAGCGTCGCCGATACGGGAGTCGGGATCGCCCCGCGGGATCTGGAGCAACTCTTCGAACCCTTCAGCCAAACCGCGAGCGGCCTGCGGGTGGAGGGCGGGACCGGTCTTGGTCTGGCCCTGAGTCGGCAGTTTGTGCGGCTCATGGGAGGGGAGTTGAGTGCGTCCAGCACCCCCGGCCAGGGCAGTTGCTTCGCCTTTATCCTGACGCTGCCGCCCGCCGACTGTCGTGAACCGGGCGCCGGACCGGCGGCGCCACCGATCGTCGGTCTGGAACCGGGGCAGCCGGTGTGCCGGGTGCTGATCGTCGATGACCTGCCGGACAACCGGACCCCGCTGCGGTTGCTGCTGGAGTCGCTGAATCCGCTGCCGCCGGTCATCCTGTGCCGGGAGGCGGCCGACGGCCAGGAGGCGGTGGCGCTCTGGGAGGAATGGCAGCCGCATGTCGTCTTTATGGACATGCGGATGCCGGTGCTCTCCGGGGAAGCGGCGACCCGCCGGATCAAGGGGCGGATGGCGGCCCGGCCCGCGGCGGTGCGGTCGGTGGTCATCGCGCTCACCGCCAGCGCCTTCAATGATCACCGCGACCAGTTCCTGGCCTGCGGCTGTGACGACTTCGCCGCCAAGCCGTTTCGTGCCGAGGAGCTTTTCGCGATCCTGGAGCGACTGGTCGGGTTACGGTTCATCCGGGACGGGGAAGCACGGAGCGCCGATGACGCGTTGTCTGCCGACACGCTGGCGGTTTGCTTATCCGCCTGCTCCGCGCAATGGCGAGCCGAGCTGCGGGGCGCGGTGGCACTGGGTGATTTCGATCGAATCACCACGCTCATCGAGCAACTCGACGCGCGCGACGCCGCGCTGCGCACGGTACTGTCGCGGTGGGCTTACCGTTATGACCTGGATGCGTTTTCGCAACTCCTGAGCACCCGCGGGTAGAAACAGACGATGAGGCATGGCATGGACAGGTCTTGCACTTTGCCGCCGTTTCTGAAGCATCGGTTGCTCGCGATGGCGCTGCTGTGGTGGGCTTGCGCACCCGCCGTTTGGGCGCAGCCGGCTGAAACGGAGATGCCGCCGACGCCGTTCCAATTGACTCAGGAAGAGCGTGCCTGGCTGGACGCGCAGCATACCGTCCGCGTTCGCATTGTCGACTGGCCCCCATACATGATCGCTACGCCGGAGCCCTCGGGGGTGGTGGTCGACTATATCCAAGCCATCGCCAAGCGCTTCAACTTCGAGGTCGCGTTTGTGAGCAGTGCCATGCAGTGGGCCGAGGCGATGGCTGATGTCCGGGGCGCCCGCGCGCAGTTCGATCTGCTGCCGACCATGAACCGGACCCCGGAACGTGAAAAGGAGTTTGCCCTGACCAACGATTACCTGACCGCGCCCTGGGTCGTCTATACCCGCAATGACAGTCCCTACATCGCCGGTCTCGAAGGTCTGAGCGGCAGCACCCTGGTTTCGGAAAGGGGCTATGCGATCACTGACATGATCCGGGCCGACTATCCCGCGATTCGCATCATCGAGGTGGGGCGGTCGCAGCAGGCCCTTGAAGCCGTGTCCACCGGGCAGGCGGATGCCTATGTCGGAAACCTTGCCATTGCCAATTTCCTGATCAAACGCAATCGTTTCACCAACCTGGTGGTCGCCGCCGGCACGCCCTATGGTCAGCACACGCAGGGGATGGCGGTGCGTCGGGACTGGCCGGCGCTGGCCTCGCTGATCAACAAAGGGCTTGCGGTCATGACCCCGGCGCAGATCAATGCCATCAACCAGAAATGGGGCGCGGTGGAGATCCGGCCGCAAATCGACTATACGCTGGTATGGCAGGTCGTCGCCGGTGCCACGCTGATCTTTCTCGCGGTCTTCTACTGGAACCGGCGGCTGGCCCGTGAAGTCGCCATCAGACAGCGCATTGCGGCCGATCTGCAGGTGTCCGAGGCCGACCTGACGGAAGAAAAACGCCGCTTGCAGCAGGCGCAACATGCGCTGCAACACTTGAATCAGACGCTGGAGGATCAGGTCCGGCACCGGACAACGGAACTGGAATCCGCCAACGAGACCCTGCGGCGCAGCGAGGAGCGCTACCGGCTGTTGGCCGACAATGCCAGGGATGTCATCTGGACCATGGCGCTTGACGGCACCATTACCTCGGTCAGTTCAGCCGTCGAGACGGTGCGGGGCATCACCCCGGCCGAGTCGCTGGCGCAACCGCTCGACGCGATCCTTACACCCGATTCCTGCGCCATTGTGGTTGATTATTTCACCCGGTTGCGCGCCGCCGTTGAGCACGGCCGGACACCGGAGCAGTTCCGGGGAGAACTCGAATACCAGCGTAACGACGGCTCCACCTATTGGACTGAAGTCATGGCCTATCCGCTGTTCAGCGCGGATGGAGCCTTTTTGGAAATCCTCGGCATGACCCGCGACATCGATGAGCGCAAGCGCTACGAGCATATGCTCCAGCAAACCCGTGATCTCGCCGATGCGGCCAACCTGGCCAAGAGTGAGTTCCTGGCCAATATGAGCCACGAAATCCGCACCCCGCTGAATGTGATCCTCGGTTTCACCCAAGTGCTGGTCCGCGACCCTGCACTGAATGCCAACCACCGCGACAGCCTGATCACCATCAAGCGCAGTGGTGAGCACCTGCTGACCCTGATCAACGATATCCTGGACATGGCCAAGATCGAGGCCGGCCGGATGACCGTCCAGCCGGCACCTTTCGATCTTACGCGGCTCATCGCGGAGACCGAGGCGTTCTTCCGGCAAAGTGCCTATGATCGCGCACTCCGGCTGACCGCCGAGTCCGCTGTCCCCGCGCGACTGGTTGTCGGCGATCAGACGAAGCTGCGTCAGGTCCTGATCAACCTGGTCGGCAATGCCGTCAAGTTCACCACCCAAGGATCCGTGACGTTACGGGTCGAAGCCGTTGCCGGTGACGCGATCCACTTCAGCGTCCGCGACACCGGGGTGGGGATCTCGCCGCAGGAGATGGCGCGCCTCTTCGATCCCTTCATCCAAACCGCCAGCGGTCGGCAATCGCAAGAGGGAACGGGGCTCGGCCTGAGCCTGAGTCACCATCTGGTCAAGCTCATGGGAGGGGATCTGACCGCCGTCAGCACGCTGGGGCAGGGGAGTTGTTTCTCCTTCACCTTGTCACTCCCGGCGACCGCCGCCGTCGCACCCGTCGCGGACCGGGTCGAGGTCCCCATCGTTGGTCTGGAGCCGGGCCAACCGGTCTGCCGCGTGCTGATTGCCGATGATCTGGCGGACAACCGAGCGCCGCTGCGGACGCTACTGGAGGGGCTCAATCCGCAACCGCCGGTGCTGGAATTGCGGGAGGCAGCCGACGGCCAGGAGGCCGTGGCCATCTGGGAGATCTGGCAGCCCCAGGTGATCTTCATGGACATGCGGATGCCGGTCCTGTCCGGTGAGGAGGCAACGCGCCGGATCAGGTCCCTGACGGCGGAGCGGCCCGCGGCCGTGCGCTCCGTGGTGGTGGCGCTCACCGCCAGCGCCTTTGAGCAACAGCGTGATCACTACCTGGTCTGCGGTTGCGATGCGTTTGCCCGCAAGCCGTTCCGTGCCGAGGACGTTTTCGACATCCTGGAGCGGTGTGCCGGACTGCGGTTCGTTCGCTCCGGGACACCACCCGCGTGCCCCGCATTGTCGCCGGACGACGTGGTCCAGTGTCTGGCCGCGTGTTCCGCCAGGTGGCGCGCCGATCTGAAGGCGGCCAGCGAATTGGGTGATTTTGACCGCATCACCGCGGTGTTGGAACAGATCCGCGATCCGGACCCCGCGCTCTATGGGGCACTCGCGCCATCGGCCTACGCGTATGATCTCGATTTCTTTGCGGACTTGTTCAGTCGGGTTGATGCCGGCGAGACCCGAGAGCCCGGGGCGGTCGCGTCGGCTGACCGCCACACTGACGCGGACCCCAAGGTCACCGGCCGATGAGCACCGGAGCCCAGGCCATTCAATTCGCCGGAGCACTGGGGTCGATCCAGACCCACCCATCGGCATCCCGGCAGCGGTAGGTGTGGATCGGCGAATCGGCCGGTTCATCCATCGGCGCGCCGGTCAGCAGGCTGAAGCGGCTGCCGTGCAGCGAGCATTTGATCCGGTCTCCGTCCAGACAGCCGTAGGACAGCGGATAGTCCTCGTGGCTGCAATTGTCCTCGCAGGCGTAGTAGCGGCCGTCCAGGTTGGCGACCACGTAGGCGCGATCCTCTACGACGACCTTGAGGAATTTGCCGGGGGCGATGGCGTCGGTGCGGGCCACGGCGACATAAGGCTTGTCCATCCTGTTTCCTCCTCAGCGTACGCGCAGCGCGGCGCGGCCCGAGTCCAGGGCCTCGCGCGCCCGGCCGGCGGCGGCGGCCAGGGAGGACTCCCGGCCCAGGTGCCACAGGACCAAGGCGGCGGAGAACACCAGGCTGTCGTAGGTCGTCCCGCGGGTGCCCGCCAGGGCGGCCATCCCGGCCGCGGCCGCGGCGCGTGCGGTGGCGGGCACGTCGACCGCGACCGCGATGTCATCCCCCGGTCGGGTGGTCTGGGGCAGGTCGGCCGGCAGCGCCACGGCACGCACGGATTGTTCGATCCCCAGGGCGGCCGGGTCGATCTCGAAGGGTTGTTCCTCGCCGCGGCCCTGATAGTTGAAACAGGTGCCGACCTGACGCAGGGACGGGATCACACCGCCTTCCACCCCGCGTACCAGGAGCGCCGAGTCATAGCCGGCGTGGCGGGCGAGCAGCGCATAGATACGGGGGTAGGGCTTGTGCACATAGCCGGTGACCAGATGGGTGCGGCGGCGGCCCTGGATCGGCCGCGCCAACACCTCCACCGTGGTGAGGGCCTGGCGTTTGACGACGGTGGAGCGCAGGTCGACCAGACTATGCAGGGCCGGGCAGAAGGCGCGCTGATCGAGGTAGGTCCAGCCGATCCGCGGGTCTGCCAGACGGGCGGCGGCGGTTGCCGTGTCCAGGCCGACCGGGACCCCGGCCGCCTCCAGGCAATGGCGGTGGGTGACCCCGAACTTGGGTCCGACCGCGTCCGCCCCGTGGGTGAGGGCGGGCACGCCGCACTCGGCCAGCAGGGCCGGCAGGAAGGGTGCGGCCGGCAGACAGCGGTTGTAGCCGTCGTAGGGGTCGGCGATGTCGACCACCTCGTCGACCGCCGCGACCACCGGAGTCGTCGCGTCGCGCACCGCGTCGAGGATGCCGCGCAGCTCATCGTCGGACTCGCGTTTCATGCGCAGGGCAATCAGAAAGATACCGGCCTGAACCGGGTCCACCTGGTGAGCGAGGATGGCGTTCATCCCGGCGCGCGCTTCCTCCGCGGAGATATCCTTGGAGAGTTCCGGGCCGGTCGCGATGCGCTGGATGATCGAGCGCATCGCAAGCCTGGGGTCCGTGGCGATTTGGGTACTGCTCATGGTGTCCTCTTGATGATTGGGTCGGGTCAGTTGACTGCTGATTGCGCGCGATCGGGCGCATCCGCCAACCCGCCGCGCCGGGTTTCTGGGGTCGACAGCGCGCTGGTTCAATCGCGGCGGGCGATCCGGGTTGTGGGGGAACCGCCGGTCGCGGCGGTTGGCCGGCGGCATCGATCGTCACGGACGTCTCGCGCTCGGGCCTATGATCGGAGATTGCGCAACCCGCCGCAATTGACGATCTGCGCCCGCGGCATCTTGTACGTGGGATCGCGACTTGACAAGGTGCGTCGTCGCGTCTAAGGCACCCGCCGCGGTTGTGCACAGCCGGTGCCGATCGGGCCTGGACCTTGCCGCGTGGGTGGTCGTTCGGGTCAGACCCCTGGGTGGCTTCTATAACTTATTGTATTATAAATCTAAGCGTTTGTCTTTCCGTGGTGAGTTAAGGAGAATGCCGGCCGCAACGGGCGACCTGAGGATCATCTGTCGACACTGATCCACAGAGTTATCCACAGGTTTATCCAGGGCGGCTGGTTTCTCGCGGTACCGCGATCACTGCTATCCCGGAAGGTCCGCCGGTCGCGGCCCGAGCCGGTGTTCCGAATTTGGGCAGCAGCAACCAGCATGGAGCCGTCGGCGGGGCTGATGGTGGATGCGCTGCGCTTATCCACCCTACAAAACCGGCACTGCTGTAGGGTGGATAAGGCGCGCCGCACAATGGTCGGGACGCGGCATGTCGGTCGTGCGCGCCGCATCCACCAAGGGTCGGACGAGGCCCTCAACTTTGGCGTTGCCGGCCGCCGCACGGCACGCGTGGCAGCCATGCCAGTCCCGTGCTTTAATGTCACGAGTAACCGACCGCTAACCGGAGTCCGACGATGCCGCAGACGGTGCTGGACACGCCCATGGGTCCGATCGGATTGCACTGGACCGGGCAGACCTTGACCGCCGTGGACTTGGCGCCTGATGCCGCCTGCTGCGCCGCGCGCGGCGCGGCGGATCTGCCGACCGCGCTGAGTCGCCAATTGGCGGCGTATCTCGCGGATGGCTCCGCGTCCTTCGATCTCGCGCTCGACCTCGGCGGCACGCCCTTCCAGCAGCGGGTATGGGCCGCCATCCGCGCGATCCCCGCGGGTGCGACGCGAACCTATAAGGACCTTGCCGCGCAGGTCGGCAGTGCCCCGCGCGCGGTCGGTCAGGCGTGTCGGGCCAACCCCTGTCCGATCGTCGTCCCCTGTCATCGGGTCGTCGCGGTCAAGGGTCTGGGTGGCTTTGCGGGTGATCGTTCCGGCCGTCAGTTGGCGATCAAGCGCTGGCTGCTGCGGCACGAGGGGGTTGCGGTTGATTGAGGGAGCAGCGCCGGCCGACGACCGGGCGGTCATCGAGGGGTTCGCCGATATCCTCTGGATGGAGCGCGGCCTGAGTCCGAATACACTCTCGGCTTATCAGTCCGACCTGCGTGCGTTCGCCCTCTGGATCGACCGCGAGCGGGGACGTTGCCTGCTGGCGGCCGAGCGTCTGGACCTGCTCGATTACCTTGCGGTCTTATCCGTGCAGGGCCGCAAGCCGCGCTCCGCGGCGCGGCTGCTGTCGTGCCTGCGCCAGTTCTACCAGCATCTGGTGCGCCAGGGTCTGATCGAGGAGGATCCGAGTGCCCGGGTGGATGCCCCGAAGCTTGGCCGCCCCCTGCCGCAGAGCCTGACCGAGGCCGAGGTGGAGTCGCTGTTGACGGCTCCGGATACGACGGATGCACGGGGATATCGCGACCGCACCATGCTGGAAGTGCTGTACGCCAGCGGGCTGCGGGTGACCGAACTGGTGACGCTCACCCCCGGTCAAGTCAGCCTGACGCAGGGCGTGGTGCGGGTGCTGGGGAAGGGCAGCAAGGAGCGGCTGGTGCCCTTGGGGGAAGATGCGGTCACCTGGCTCGCGGACTACCTGCGCGGTGCGCGCTTCGACCTGCTCGGCGGGCGGTTGAGTGACTTCCTGTTCCCGACGAGTCGCAGCGATTGCATGACCCGTCAGGCGTTCTGGCAGCTCATCAAGCGTTATGCGATCCTGGCCGGCGTTGTGAAGCCGCTCTCGCCCCATACCTTACGCCATGCGTTCGCGACCCACCTGTTGAACCACGGGGCCGATCTGCGGGTGGTGCAGTTGCTGCTGGGTCATAGCGATCTGTCGACCACCCAGATCTATACCCACGTTGCGCGTGAGCGGTTGAAACAGTTGCATCAGCGACACCACCCCCGTGGCTGATGGGGACTGCCGACCGGTTCGCACCGGCGACGCTCGGGACCAGCGGCTGCCGGCGACACGGGCGTCGCGGCGGGTTTTTCTGGAAGCGCGTCGCGGCTTGATTTATCGTCACGCGACCGGGCGCCGACCGACGGCGCAGAGGCCGCTTTCGCAGCCCCGCCGAACGGGTGAATGCCCGCTGATTTATTAGGGTAATTGCATGCCTTCCTTCGATATTGTCTCAGAGACCGACCTGCAAGAGGTGCGTAACGCGGTCGATCAGTCTAATCGGGAGACGTCCACGCGGTTCGATTTCAAGGGCGTCAAGGCGACCTTCGAACTGGCCGACGACAAGATTCTGATGGCGGCTGAATCGGAGTTCCAACTTCAGCAGATGATGGATATCCTGCGCCAGAAGTTGGTCAAGCGCGCGGTCGATCTGACGGCCATCGATCCGCAAGACCCGGTCACCACACTCAGTTCCGCCCGTCAGGAGGTCCTGCTCAAACAGGGCGTCGATGCCGACACGGCCAGGGACATGGTCAAGTACATCAAGGCCGCCAAGCTCAAGGTGCAGGCGCAGATCCAGGGCGATCAGGTGCGGGTTACCGGCAAGAAGCGTGACGATCTGCAAGAAGCGATTGCGCTGCTGCGGGGTAAGGACTGGGGCCTGCCGTTGCAGTTCAACAATTTCAGGGATTGATGCAAATCCCAGGCGTCGGCGGGCCCGCGAATGGCCCCTGCCGCCGACCGCTCCCCCATTTTTTCGAATCCATTGCTGAGGAATCACAGGTTATGCCTATCTATCGTTCGATCGCCGCCGCTGTACTGATGCTCACCACGGGCAGTCTGCTGGCCGGTCCGGAGGACAATATCCGTGCCGCACTGAAGAAGGTCGTGCCCGACATCAAGGTCGAAAGTATCACTCCGGCACCGGTCAAGGGACTCTATGAGGTCTTGGTCGGCACGCAGATCATGTATGTGACCGGTGACGGCCGCTACTTCGTTGACGGGCGCATCGTTGACCTCAACACGCGCGAGGACGTGACCGAACCACGACTGTCCGGCGCGCGCAAAAGTCTCGTAGATGGTGTCGGCGAGGCGGAGATGGTGATCTTCGAGCCTTCGATCGCGGCGAAGCACACGGTGACCGTTTTTACTGATATCGAATGTGGTTATTGCCGTAAGCTCCATAGCCAGATTGCGGATTACGGCAAGGAGGGCATACGCGTGCGTTATCTCTTCTACCCGCGCGCCGGAAAGGGAAGTCCAGCCTACAAAGAGGCCGTCTCGGTGTGGTGCGCCGGCGACGCATCCGCCCGTCGCGAGGCGATGACCGCCGCCAAGTCCGGCCAGACGATCGAGGAGAAGACCTGTGACAACCCGGTGGATGCGCATATGACGGTCGGTGAGGACCTCGGTCTGCGTGGTACTCCGGCAATCGTCACCGACACCGGTGAACTGATCCCAGGCTATGTCGAGCCGAAGAAACTGGCGGCCCAACTCGCGGGTGCACCCGCGGACGAAGCCGTACGCTGAGCGGAGCTTAGGCGATTTCTTCATCGTTGTGGACTGACTGTTGACCAGGAGTTGTCATGTGGGCATACAAACTGGACTATGCCTGGCGCACTGACCGGGGGCGTGTGCGATCTCACAACGAGGACGCGGTCACGGTCCATGCCGATCTGGGTCTGTTGGTTGTCGCCGACGGGGTCGGCGGGGCCAGCGCCGGGGAGGTGGCCAGTACGCTGGCGGCCGATACGATTCGGGAGTGTTTCAGGCGACAAGCGCTTCCCCGAACCGATAGCGAGCGGGCGAAACAGCTCGCGGCGGGGGCCGTCGAAGAGGCCAATCGGGCGGTCTGGGAATTGGCGCAGAGCAAGACCGACTGCGTCGGTATGGGGACCACGGTGGTGTTGGGTTTCGTCGGCGAGGATTGGCTCGCCTATGCCAATGTCGGCGACTCCCGGCTCTATCGCTTGCGGGACGAGGCACTGGAGCAGTTGTCACACGACCACTCCTTCATTCAGGAAGTCGTGGATCAAGGGTTTTTCCGGAGTCTGGACGACGCCCGCCGCTACGGCATTGGCGACAATATTCTGACCCGCGCGCTGGGGTCAAGCGCCGAGGTGCGCGTCTCCTGCGGTCTGACCGAGATCAAGACTGGTGATACCTATCTGTTTTGTACGGACGGCCTGACCGGCATGGTGCCCGCTGATTGGTTGCGGCAAATCCTGATCGCCGCCAGGGCAAGCGATCTGGGGTTGGCCGCCGAGGCGCTGGTGCGCCTCGCCAACGAGCGCGGCGGGACGGACAATATCACCCTGGCACTGCTGCGGGTCGGCGCACGGTTGGACGGGGAGGGGCCAATCACCCCGCCTTCGGCCGGTTGATCGCGCGTCCGGAATAAAGAAAAAACGAATACCATCGTTGTCGTCGTGATCTGGCTCCCACGCTCCAGCGTGGGAGCAAGTTGCGACGCTCCGGCGTCGCGTAGCGCCACTGTGGCCGCTGGAGCGGCCGGACGGCATTCCCACGCTGGAGCGTGGGAACGAGAAACGAGAAATGATCGAATCATTCCTTATCGCGTTCGACGCCTCTATCAGGATGAACCATGCTCGAGCCCACCATGATCCATCATCAGGTTGCGCCTTTCTTCGAGCGGCGGGCCACCGGGCACTATGGGGTGCAACTGCGGATGGACGCCGCGGACGCGCCGACCGCGGTCTTTTTGCGCAGTGAGCCGGACAATGAGGAGCGTCTGGTCCCCATGGACCTGATCGCGGAATACGGCCGCTATCGGGTCTACACGGCCGAACTCATCCCCAACCCGGCCGCGGCGGTCACCGTCTATGCCTTCAAGGCCCTGTGGGCAGACCGCCAGTGCTGGCTGGACGCGGCGGGCATCAGCCCGCGCATGCCGCTGCGCGAGCGCTACTTCCGCGTCAACACCGAGGAGTCGCCGCCGGACTGGGTGCCCGATCAGGTGTTCTACCAGATCTTTCCGGAGCGTTTTCGCAATGGCGATCCGGCGGTGAGTCCCCGGTCCGGCGCCTATGTGCTGCGTGAAGACGGCCCGATCCGGGCTAAGGCCTGGGGCGAGCCGATCGACCCACAGCACCCCAACAGCGAGTTCTATGGCGGTGACCTGATCGGGGTGCGCCAGTCGTTGGACTATTTGCAGGACCTCGGCGTCACCGCCATCTATCTGAATCCGATCTTCACCTCGCCGAGCGTGCACAAGTACGACACCGAGGACTTCGCGCACGTCGACCCCTATCTGGGCGGCGATGCGGCCCTGGCGGATCTGCGTGCCGCCGCCACGGGTCGCGGCATCCGCATCCTGCTGGATGCGGTTTTCAATCACACCTCGGATACCCACCCCTGGTTCAATCGCTGGGGAACGCATCCGGACAAGGGGGCTTATCAGGATGTGGCGGCACCCTACCGCGCCGCCTACACCTTCCATGATGCGGCCGACCCCGACAGCTATCACTGCTGGCAGGGGTCCAAGGTTCTTCCGGTACTCGACCTCGGCGATCCGCAGGTGCGCGCCTATCTGATCGACGGCGAGCACGCCATTGCCCGTCACTGGCTGCGCCCGCCGTACTGTGTGGATGGCTGGCGGATCGATGTCGCCCACATGATGGGGGAGGGCACCGGGGCGCGACATAACGACCGGGTCCTGCGCGCCTTACGGCTGGCGATCAAGGATGAAAGTCCGCGTGCCTATGTGCTCGGTGAACACTTCGGCGAGGCGACCCGCTGGCTCCAGGGCGACCAGGAGGACGCGGCCATGAACTATTACGGCTTCTCCCACCCGGTACGCGCCTTTCTGGCTGGCCAGGATGTGAACTATCACCCGATCACCCTGGACGCCGCCGATTTCGATCAATGGCTCAACGACGCCCGCTCGCGCCTCCCCTATGCCAATCAACTGTGCCAGTTCAACCTGCTCGGCTCGCACGACACCGCGCGCTTTCTGACCCTGATCGGTGAAGACCGCGGTCTGATGCGTCTCGCGCTCCTGCTCCTCTTCACCTATCCCGGCGTGCCCTGCATCTATTACGGTGACGAGATCGGCATGACCGGCGGCAACGACCCCTACAACCGGGCCTGTTTCGATTGGGATCCGAAACACTGGGATCAGGACCTGCGCACCTGGGTGCGGACGCTGGCCGGCATCCGCCGTGCCCATCCGGCCCTGCGTCGCGGCGCCTATCAGACCTTGCTGGCGGACGGCGACCTGTTCGCCTGCGCCCGGATACTGGAGGACGAGGTGGTCATGCTGATCCTCAACCGCGCGGCCGATCCGCGGTCCGGGGTGCGCATCCCGCTGGCGGGATTGCCGGGCTGTGCCGCGCGGCTTACGGTCTTGGTTGGTGAGTGCCCCTGGGGTTTGGGCGGGGATATTTTGAGTGTTGATCTGGGGGGCAAGGAGGCATTGTTGTTGCGGGGGCAATTGAGTGACGTGCCTGGTTGAGCCGCGACCGGTCGTGCGTTTTCGGTGCGATCACTGCATACCAACACGACCGGGAAAGGCCACGGAGCCCGGATTTCGTGGCAAGATCTGCCAGTGCGGTCGCCGCCAGGGAGCATCCCGCTATGCTTAAGCCCAGATGCTCGACATCAGTGCGCCACAACCGTCAGAGCGCGGCCATGCGCCCGGTGGTGAACGTGGTGAGTGAAGCGGAGATGCGGGCCATCGCCGACTGGCTCGCGGCGCTCAAATAACGATCCCTGCCCAACCCGTCGATTCCATGCCGTATTTCGTCTTGGCTTCTTGTGCGCAACGATCGCTTTCGGGGCTCGTCAGCGCCTCGCACTTGGCCTTGGCTACCGCATAGTTTGCATCACGCAAGTGAAAGGGAACGCAAGATATTAGGGCACAAGGTGCCCAGGTAGCATCTTGGCGATCAGCGGACTCAGGGCGGACGCGCGTCATCGCGCCGTATCGCAACCTTGATCATCAGTCTAAAGACACATGACGGGGGTCGTCGGTACGCTGGCACACAAATAGCGAGCGACGGCGATAGACGATCAAGGCGAGCCTGCCCAACGATCGGCGTCGAACGCGATATCCGGACCTAGGAGCGGGTTTATAGCGTTCGCACCTGATATCCAGACAGACCTTCGTGTAGGGGCGGGTTTGAAACCCGCCCCTACGTCCGGTTATCACGTCCGAACGCCATATACGGAACGGTCTTGGGTTTTCTGTTTTTCGTTTTTGGTTAATTCTTATCAAGCATCGGGTTACGAAAAGCGATAAACGAGAAACCAACAACGACAGGTATAACACCCGCCCCTAGGCTAAGGCCAAATCTGGATGTCAGTGTGCGCTACCGTACTGAGCCGGTTCAGTCTGTTGTGTAGAGTGTCGCTGTAGCGATGGAGACAGACACCCCACGTTCGGGTCATGACCAGACTGGTCACGCCTCAATGCAGCAGCAGGAGATTCACATGAACAAAGAACAAGTCAAAGGCCGCGTCGAACAGGGATTGGAGGAGTCATCGACAGCCGGCACCGCGTGTCGACCGAAACCGGAGTGATGGCGCGTCATCCGGCGCTTTCCTGAAGATGGCGGATGGCGCGCCGGCACCAGATGTACCACTGACTGAAATAAAAGGTAAGGGTTATGAGAAAGCTCCTCACTCTGATATGTCTGATCACGATCGTCGGGTTGCTCGGCTGCAATACCATGGCGGGTGCCGGCAAGGATATCCAACGGGGCGGCCAGGCCGTCAGCAATTCGGCTGAACACGTCAAGAGCAAGATGTGATATCGCTCTCCGAGCTCGCGAGGCTGCCTTGGATCTGGGGCCTCGACGCGTTGTGCGTCGCGCTTCTCGTCGGCTACATGCTCTATTCGAGCACCGTCTCCCGCCGCCACCCCGAGTGCACGCATCAGGGCCGATCCAATCGGCTGCGTCGGGCCTGGATAGAGAGTGTGCGTGCCGGCAGTAAGGACGCGCTGGCGATCGCAACCCTGCGCAACTGGGTGATGTCCACAACCTTGTTTGCGTCGACCTGCATCCTGATCGGCCTGGGGATCATCAGCGTGACGTTCGGCGGGCTCGATGTGGCGGATCCATCGCAGGCGCTGAGCTGGATGCCGAGCAATGTGGACATCGTGCGCGTCAAGCTGCTGCTGCTCGCAGCACTCTTTTTTGCCGGATTCATGCAGTTCCTGTTGGCCTTGCGCTACTACAACCAAGCCGGCTTCGTTATCAATCTGCCGGACGGGTTCTTCAACGGTCCCCCGGCCCAACCCATTGCCGATACGCTGGATCGCGCCGGCGATTACTACAACCGAGGCACGCGGGTGTTCATCCTGGCCGTCCCCTTCGTGCTGTGGCTGATCGGGCCGGACTGGTTTCTGGGTGGGGTGCTGATCGCACTCCTGCTGCTCTATCGCTTCGATTTCCACGACGCCCGCGCCTTTGCGCGCGAGCCGGCGGCCCCGCTCGCCGGGCTTGGCGTCGGCGCGCCGCATGCGCTGCCCTTTGCCGAGGTCTTCAAGGCCCTGCACAGTCGGCCCGAAGGCCTCTCCGTTGCCGAGGCGGCCAAACGCCTGGCTGCGGTCGGTTCCAATCGGCTGCAAGCCGCGCCCCGGGATGGGCCGATCAAGCGCTTCTTCAAGCATTTCAATGATAGCCTCATCTACATCCTGCTCGTTGGCGCACTGGCGACGGCGCTGTTGGGGCAGTGGGTCGATACGGGGGTGATTCTCGCGGTCACGCTCATCAATGCCGTTATCGGGTTCATTCAGGATGGCAGGGCCGAGCAGGCGTTGGCGGGAATCCGCACGTTGCTTGCGCTGCGTGCCCGGTGTCGGCGCGACGGCCAGTGGATCCAACTCGACGCGGCCGACCTGGTGCCGGGTGACAGCGTGCGGCTGGTCGCCGGTGACCGGGTGCCCGCCGACCTGCGCCTGAGCAAGGCCGCCGGTCTGCGTATCGACGAGTCCGCCCTGACCGGCGAGTCGATGCCCGCCGACAAGGACACCGACCCGGTGGACCTGTCGGCCGGCATCGGCGACCGGCGCGGCCTGGCTTATGCGGGCACGCTGGTCGCGGCCGGCTCCGGGTCCGGAGTCGTCACTGGCACCGGGCCACACACCGAGTTAGGGCGGATCGGCCGGATGATCGCGGAGGTGGAGACCCTCTCCACCCCGCTGACCCGGCAGATGGCCGCTTTCGGCCGCGTGCTGTCGTTCGTGATCGTCGCCATGGCGGCGGGCATGTTTCTGATCGGATAGCGGATTCACGAGTTGCCGCTGGGCGAGCTCGTCATGGCCGCGATCGGTTTCGCCGTCGCCGCCATCCCGGAGGGTCTGCCGGCCATCCTGACGATCACGCTGGCGCTGGGGGTGCAGCGGATGGCGCGCCGTAATGCCATCACCCGTCGCCTCCCGGCGGTGGAAACCCTGGGATCGGTGACCGTGATCTGCACGGACAAGACCGGCACCCTGACCCGCAACGAGATGACGGTGCGGCATGTCGTCACCCGCGTCGCCCAGTACCAGGTGTCGGGGGGCGGCTATGCCCCGGACGGTCTGGTCCGGCACGGGGGGCACGCGGTCGCGCTCGCCGAGACCCCGGACCTCCTGGCGTTGGTCGAGGCGATGGCGCTCTGCAACGATGCCGGGATCACCGAGGAGGACGGCCGCTGGAAAGTCGTCGGCGAGCCGACCGAGGGCGCGCTCTGCACCCTGGCGCGCAAGGCCGGTTTCGCGCCCGGTAAAGCCAGGCGTCTGGCGGTCATTCCCTTCGATTCGACGTCCAAGCTCATGGCCACACTCCATCAGGTGCCGCGGACGGGGTTGCGGATTCTCGTGAAAGGCGCGCCCGGCCCGCTGTTGGAGCGTTGTGCCGGTCAGCGTGCCGCCGATGGCGGCGGCGAGCCGCTGGACCGCGACTTCTGGGCCCGTCAGGTCGATGCGCTCGGCGCCCAGGGACTGCGGGTGCTGGCTGCCGCTGCGGGCACGCCCGCGGACGACAAGACCGAGCTGACGCCCGCCGATCTCGCTGGGGGTCTGGTCTTCCTGGGTCTGGTCGGGATCGTCGACCCGCCGCGTCCGGAAGCGGTCGCGGCCATCGCCGCCTTCCGGCAGGCCGGCATCCGCGTCAAGATGATCACCGGAGACCATCCCGGTACCGCGATCGCCATCGGTCGGGAGATGGGTATCGGGGATGGCAGTCGGGCGGTGACCGGGGCCGAACTGGAGGCTGCCGACGACGCGACCTTGCGCCAGATCGTGCAGAACTACGATGTCTTCGCCCGGACCAGCCCGAAGCATAAGCTGCGTCTGGTGCAGGCGCTGCAGGCCAACGGCGAGGTCGTGGCCATGACCGGCGACGGGGTGAATGATGCCCCCGCCATCAAGCGTGCCGATGTGGGCGTGGCCATGGGCATCAAGGGCACCGAGGCGACCAAGGAGGCGGCCGCGTGGTCCGGTGGCTCCGACCCAAGCCGAGTCCGCGTCCGACCGGGCGTCTGATCACGCGCCTGCCCGCTAGTGGCGAACCCTCGAGTCGGCATGAGTTGCATTATCTCGAGGCGTCCCATCCGCGATGAAGGATTCGCTGGACAAGTCCATTCGGGAGTGTCTCTGGCGTCTCGGTCGTTGTCGTTGTCGTAATCGAGGGTATGATGCCCGCGATGGCCTTGATCATCGTTCCGGCCGTAGGGTGGACAAGCGATAGCGCAGTCCACCGAAGCCCCTGAATCGCTTGTTCGATTACGACAACGACAACGATTGCGACAACGATGGTAGTCGTTGCTTATCCGTTGTTTACGGCGTCTGTTGTGCCTGAATTGCCGTCAGGGCAATCGTGAAGACGATGTCATCCACGAGGGCGCCGCGCGACAGATCATTGACGGGTTTGCGCAATCCTTGCAGCATCGGACCGACCGAGACGACGTTGGCACTGCGCTGTACCGCTTTGTAGGTGGTATTGCCGGTGTTCAGGTCGGGAAAGATGAAGACGGTCGCCTGCCCGGCCACCGGGCTGCCCGGCGCTTTCTGCCGCCCCACGTCGGCGGTTGAGGCCGCGTCGTATTGCAACGGGCCATCGAGCACCAGATCCGGGTATTTCGCATGGGCGATTTCGGTGGCCATCCGCACCTTGTTCACGTCATCGCCGGTTCCCGACAAACCGGTGCTGTAGCTGATCATCGCTACCTTGGGTGTGATGCCGAATGCGGCGGCACTGTCAGCGCTCTGCTGGGCGATCTCGGCCAACTGGTCCGCCGTGGGGTCCGGATTGATGGCGCAGTCGCCATAGACCAGCACCTGGTCCGGCATGAGCATGAAAAAGACCGATGAGACAATCGACGCACCGGGCGCGGTCTTGATCAACTGCATGGCCGGACGCACCGTGTTGGCAGTGGTGTGGACCGCGCCTGAAACCAGACCGTCCACATCGCCGACCGCGAGCATCATCGTGCCCACCACGACGACATCTTCAAGCTGTTCGAGCGCTTGGGTCGGCGTCAGGCCTTTGGCCTTGCGCAACGTCACCATGGCATCGACATAGTTGGCGCGGATGGCGTCGGGATCCAGGATTTCGAGACCGACCGGCAGGGTGATGCCCTGGGCAGCCGCGACCATCTCAATGGCTTCACGCTTGCCCAGCAGCACGCAGTGGGCAATTCCCTTCGCCTCGCAGATCGCGGCGGCGCGCAGGGTGCGGGGCTCTTCCCCCTCCGGCAGGACGATGCGTTTTTGCGCGGCACGGGCCTTCTGAATGAGTTGATAACGAAAGGCCGGCGGGGAGAGTTTGGTATTTTCCCGCAGGTGAAAGGCGGCTGAAATCGTCTCGGCGTCCAGATGCTCGGCCACGCAATCGAGCACGGTGTTCATACGCGCGATGTCATCCTTGGGGACTGTTCGTGGAATATGGCTGACCTGGCGCGCTGTTCCATAACTGTCATCGTCGGAGCCCAGGATCGGCAGCCCGGACGTCAGTGCGGGGCCTGCGAATTCCATGACCCGCGGGGCAATCGCGCTGGCGTGGGTGAGCAAGATTCCGGCGAGTTCGATGCCGCGGCTGGCCGCCAGCGCGCAAGCCAGAATCACGTCGTCCCGGTCACCGGAGGTGATCACCAGCACGCCGGGACGCAGTCGCGGAATGACTTCGGCGACGGACCGCGCGGCGGTCACGAACTCGGTGACACGGCGGGTATCGAGTTCGCCCCGCCAGACCAGGTTGGCCTTCAGGTGCTGCGCGATGTCCAGGGTCCGCGGTGCGCGCAGGAAGGGGTTTTCCGGAACCACGCCCCAGATGCGGACTTGGCCCAGCTTGTTCTGGGCCGACACCGGGTCGAAACGCTTGGGGGCCTTGTTGAAGATGACCCCGGCCACACGGCAATCCTCGTTTGCGAACTGACTGGCCGCCAGGCGTGATTCGGTGACGGCTTGCGGCAGTGAGGCGTCGGCGACCAGGACGACCTCGGCCTTGAGGCTGCGCGCCAGATCGACATTCAGTTGGGATGCAAAGGGGTGCTCCGCGTCAGTGTGCAATCCCTCCACGACGAGAACGCCGACACCCGTGCTCGCGTTCATGCACAGGGCCACCACGTCCTCGAGCAATTGGCTGGTCTGGTTGGCGGCGATCCGTTCTGCCGAATCCGCCAGCGCAAGCGCCGCGGGTACCGGGATCTGAAAGATCTCCCTGGCGAAGTGATCCGAGTTGTCTTCTGGTTCCTGGGCGATCGGTTTGACGAATCCGACCTCCACGCCGAGTCGCTGCAGTGCGCGCACGATGCCAAGCGCCGCTGACGTCAGCCCCACGCCCTGCCGAACCGGTGTCACAAGGAAAATCTGCGTGAAGCTGGAATTCATAGGATCAAGTCTCGATTGCGGCCAATGTTACGGATGCCCTTCCTGCCAGACTTGAGTGTAACGAGTCGGCTGCCGTGTGCGTCGTTGTTTATCGCCTTCGTACCTGATATCCGGACACGACCTTGGTGTAGGGGGCGGGTTTGAAACCCGCCTCGACATCCGGTGATCGCGTTGAACACCCATATCACACGACCTGGCGTGTTGGTCAGGTCTGGTTGATCGGCACGCCGCCGGCCCAAGGCCCGCTCAAATCCTGCCCAAGGCGGTCATTGCAGACCAGCGATGACCTTGCGGATCAGTCCGAGGAAGACCACGCGCTCCTCCGCCGCGAGCCCCGCCAGCGCCTGGGCGTTCACCGCCTCGGCCGCCGCCGTCGCCACGCCTTCGAGTGCGCGCGCCTGTTCAGTCAGCCAGATACGCTGCGCGCGTCCGTCGGTGGGGTCCTGGCGGCGCTGGATCAGCCCGTCGCGCTCCATGCGCGTCAGGGTGTTGGCCATGGTGGGCTGCTCGATGTCCAGGCGCTCGATCAGCTCGCGCTGGGTCAGGCCGTCGCCCTCCCACAGCACCAACAGCGCCGGAAAGGTTCCGGTGCTCAGGCCGAGTGGCTTGATGCGCGCCTGCAGTGCGCGCGCGAACAGCCGTGCCAGATGGTTGGCGAGATAGCCCGCCGAGTCGTCTTTGCTGAAGCTCATACCCCTGAATAGCACTTGCATAGCTTGGTATGCAATATTGTATAGTATGCTATCTTTATTACCCGGAGACCATCATGCCGATGCTGAACCGCATCCACCCCTTCGCCGGCGCTCTCGCGCTACTGACCATCCTGACCTTCTGGATGGCCACGATCCTCGCGGAAGCGTTCAGCGATACGGCCACCATCGTCGCTGTCAAGACCGCCATCCCGTGGGGATTTCTGCTCCTGATTCCGGCCCTCGCGGCGACCGGCGGGTCCGGCCTTGCGCTGGCGCGCCATCGCGCCGGGCCGCTGATCGAGCGCAAGCGTCGACGCATGCCCATCATTGCCGCAAACGGATTGCTGATCTTGGTCCCGAGCGCGCTCTTTCTGTCCTTCAAGTCCCAGTCGGGCGAGTTCGACGGACTGTTCTTTGGCGTTCAGGCGCTCGAACTGATCGCCGGTGCCGTCAATATCGCGTTGCTCGGTCTGAATCTGCGCGATGGTCTACGCGCGCGCTCGCGCGCTCACCAGATCACCTGAGCCCGGAGAACGCGCCGCCCGAGGCGGGAGACCAGGATCATCCCCCCAGCTCCCGCCTCTTTGCTCCGCCGCTTCAACCGTCGAGGCCTTGTGCAGGGTCCGCGGCGGGCCTAGGTCACGACTCCGACCACGCGGCAATTCTCGTTCGCGAACCGGCAGCCAGGCGTCATCCGGCCCTGTGACAGCGCGGCGTCGGCGACTACGATGACGTCGGCCTTGCGGGGGCGTGCCAGATCGACATCGATTCCACTCACCCCCTGAGATCGTCGTAAAATCGTTTTCTTGGTCGCAATCGGGTGAGATGACAGAGCGTCGGTGTATCGCCATGCTGATCTCGAGCGTCGCTGATGGTTGGGCCGCCGGGCGATCGTGCTCCCTGGTCCGTCGTACGGGAACCGGCGGCGCGGCTTGGTGCCGGCTGCTCGCCTTGGTCCTGATCCTGGGTGCGGTACCGACCGCGTGGTCTGCCGGGGAACCGGTGGCGATCTGCCACGGCAGTCAGGCCGCGGCCCTGGTGCCGCTGGCCAAGTTGGAGAACCACTTTCAGGCCGAAGGTCTGGACGTGGTGTTGCGGCATTACCCGAGCGGTTTTCAGGCGCTTCAGGCGATGCTGGACGGCGGCTGCGCACTTGCGGCTGCCGCCGTTCCCCCGGTGGTGTACCAGGCCCTGCGTCGCAGTGACTTTCGCATCCTGGCGGCGATTTCGACCTCGGGTGACTATGAGCGCATCGTCGTGCGTCGTGACCGCGACATTGTGTCGCCCCAAGACCTGCGCGGACGGCGCATCGCCGTCGCGTCGGCCACGTCCGCCCATTATTTTCTGGACATGTTCCTCGCGGCGAACGGGCTGACACCAGGCGACGTGACCGAGGTCTATCTGCCTGCCGAGGAGGTCGGCCCGGCCTTTCTGGCGGGAACGGTCGATGCGGCGGCCCATTGGGAGCCCAACATCCGCGCTGCCCGCGCTGTTCGGGCTGATGGTCGCTGTCGCTCTCTGGGTGTCCTGGGGGCAGGTGGAGCGGACCCGCGCGCGGGCCGTGCAGGCCGAGTCCATCGTCCGCGACCTCTCGGAGCTGAACGCCTTGACGCAGGAATACCTGCTGTTCGGCGGGGCTCGGGTGTCGGACCAACTGACCAAGTATCAGGTGTCCCTGGCCGCGGTGTTGGCCGCCGCTGACTTTGCTCGACCCGCGGAGCGGGCGCTGGTGCAGTCGCTGCGGCGCGGCCAGCGGGATCTGGAGCGGTTGCAGGCCGTCTTGCTGAGTGGCTCGGCCGTCAGTCGCGAGCAGGTGGCGGGGGCCTTGCTGGTCAAGGTGCAGGATCTCCGCTTCAAGGCACGCCGGCTCGCCGCGCTCCAGAACCGGGAGGTCATCGCGATTCAGCGGCAGGTCGACGCCCTCGTGCTGATCGCCTTGGGCGCGCTGACGGTGCTGAGCATTGCCCTGTTGACCTGGGTCAGCCGGCGTCTGATCCGGGGTCTGGATCGCCTGGCCCTGGGGATGCGTCGGGTCGAAGACGGCGAACTCACTCACGAGAACCCGGTGGGGCGCGGTGATGAGCTTGACCGCCTGGCGGTCGTCTTCAACGGCATGACGCGCCGCTTGCGCGAGTCCTATACTTCAATCGATCGGTTGGGCCAGGAGATCGAGGAGCGCCGCCGGGCTGAGCAGGAGGTACGGCGCTACCGCGACCATCTGGAGGACCTGGTGGCGGAACGCACGACCGCCCTGAACCACCGTACCGCCGAGTTGGAGGCCGCCAACGCCGACTTGGAAGGTTTCAGTTATTCCGTATCGCACGATCTGCGCGCCCCGTTGCGCGCGATCGACGGTTTCGCCGCGATCTTGCGGGAGGATTATGCCCCGCGCCTTGACAAGGAGGAGCGCGATCTGGTCGCCACCTATCAGTTGGGCGTCAACAGCTTCGTTGCCAAGCCGGTGGCCTTTGACGAATTTGCCCGGACCGTGGCGGACTTGGGGCTGTATTGGATGCTGATCAATCGGGTTCCGCCGGGGGTCGGGCCGGCGTCATGAGTGAGCCATTGCGACTCTTGCAGGTGGAGGACTGCCTGGCGGATGCGGAACTGAACCAACGAATGCTGCGGCAGGCGGGGATCGCCGTCATCGGCTTGCGGGTGGAGACCGAGGAGGCCTTGGCCGCGGCCCTGGTCGACTTCCAGCCGGACCTGATTCTGGCGGACTATCACCTGCCTAAGTTCGACGGATGGCGCGCCCTGGCCTTGTGTCGCGAGCGGGCGCCGACCGTCCCCTTCATCTTCGTCACCGGTGCGATGGGCGAGGAACTGGCGGTGGAGAGCATCAAACAGGGTGCGACTGATTACATCCTCAAGGATCGCTTGGCCCGTCTTCCCGCCGCGGTGCAGCCTGCTCTGGAGGAGCAACGGGTCATCGCCCAGTGCGCGCTCGCGCAGGCGGCCCTCGGCGCGAGCGAGGAGCACATCCGCCGTTTGAACCGGACGCTGCGCACGATCTCGGCCTGCAATCAGGATCTGGTCCGGGCCTGCTCCGAGGACGATCTACTGCAAGCGGTTTGCCGTGACCTGGTCGAGGTGGGTCAACACCTGCTGGTGCGGACGAAGGGCTCTACTTCGGCGGGATGATCCACGACATCGGTAAGATCGCGGTGCCGGCCGAAATCCTCAATAAACCGACCAAGTTGACCTCCATCGAATACCAGTTGATTCAACAGCATTCGCGCGGGCGGGATGCGTCTGCCCGAGCAGGTGTCCGTGCCGGTTTGAGGGTGCGTGCGCGGCGGTTTCGATCATCGTGCGAAGGCTATACTTGTCACACCGATCTAAGGCAATTTCTGCCTGATCCCTGGAGAAACACAAGTGTCAATGAAGCATCTAATCGTCCCCTTCGCCGCGGCCATGACGCTCTGCCTGTCCAGCGCACTCTGCGCCCAGACCGCCACGGACGAGGCGGCCGCCGCCCAAGAGTACAAACGCATGAAGATGGACGAGGCCACTGCCGCGGACGATAAATTTCATGCGAATCGTACCCAAGCCAACATGCTGGCCCGCGACAAGGCGGAGGCGGAGGCCGCGGAGGCCGTCAAGCAGGCGCACGCTGCCGAGGACCGGGCGAGGGCTGACAGGGACAGCGCAGTGCCGGCCGCCAGTCCACGGTAGGCATCGCTGTTCAGGGTGCGAACCGGAGGGCGATGCGATGAAAACGGCGCATGATGCGCAATGGGCCAGGTTCGATGGACGGTTGTTGATGCTTGGCTTCGGTTGTATCGGCCAGGGTGTGCTGCCGCTGCTGCTGCGTCATCTCGGTCTGCGGCCGGACCAGATAACCATCATTGCGGCCGGGGTGAGCGGTGCCGGGATCGCGACCAGTCAGGGGGTCGCGGTCGTGGATCAGCCCGTCACGCGCGAGAACTATCGGCGGATTCTGGCGGACGCTCTGGGTGCCGGCGATTTCCTGCTCAACCTGTCGGTCAACGTCGGCAGCATCGACCTGATTGCCTGGTGCAAGGAACATGACTGCGGCTATCTCGACGCCTGCATCGGTCCCTGGGCCGGTGGTCATTTCGACGCTTCGCTGGACCCGGAGGAGCGTTCGAACTATGTACTGCGGGTCGCCGCCCGGTCCTTGCGCGGCGTCGGCAACACCGGCCCCACCGCGGTCCTGGCCCACGGGGTCAACCCCGGACTGGTGTCCCACTTTGTCAAGCAGGCGCTGCTCGATCTGGCGCGCGACCTGCTGCCCGCCGCCGAGGCGCCGCGTGATCGCGCGCACTGGGCCGCACTGGCGCAGCGGCTGGGTGTGTGCACGATCCACATCGCGGAGCGCGACACCCAGTGTGCCCTTCAGCGCAAGATGCGGGGGGAGTTCGTCAACACCTGGTCGGTCGAGGGCTTTGTCGGCGAAAGCTGTCAGCCGGCCGAACTGGGCTGGGGCAGTCATGAGCGGCACTGGCCCGCCATGGCCCGGCGCCACGCCGGATACCGGGGGGCCGCGATCTGGATGGAGCAGCCCGGTGCCGCCACCCGGGTGCGCAGTTGGACACCCCTCGAAGGGCCTTACCACGGCTTTCTGATCACGCACGAGGAGTCGCTCTCGATCGCTGAATATCTCACGGTCAGCGACGGCGGTCGGCTGCTGTATCGGCCCACCGTGCATTACGCCTATCACCCCTGTGATGATGCCGTCATGTCGCTGCACGAACTGGCGGGGCGCAACTGGCGGATGCAAGCGCAGCAGCGCGTGCTGGGCGCTGCTGATATCAGTTCCGGCATGGACGAACTCGGGGTGCTGCTGCTGGGTCACGCCCGTGGCGCCTATTGGTACGGCTCCCGGCTGACCATCGCGCAGGCCCGCGCGCTCTGTCCGCACAATACTGCCACCAGCCTGCAAACGACCGCCGGCGTGCTGGGCGGTGTCGTCTGGGCGTTGAACCATCCGCGGGCCGGGATCGTCGACCCCGATGAAATGGACTTTCGTGAGGTGCTGGATGTTGCCACGCCCTATCTCGGTGAGCTGGTGGGTGTCTACAGTGACTGGACGCCCTTGCAGGACCGCTGCGTCCTGTTCCAGGAGGATGTCGATCTTGAGGACCCCTGGCAATTCAAGAATGTCTTGGTTGCTTGATGGGTGGGCCTGGTGTGACTGATCGGCGCCGCCCGTTGTCGTTGTCGTTGTCGTTGTCGTTGTCGTTGTCGTAATCGTAATCGAGGTGATCGCAACGCTCCGGATGCTCTCGCACCGAGTGACTGCGCCGGCCGCATTCGGTCAACATCGCCGTCCGGTGTTCGGACGCCTCGTGACTGAACGAAAAAACTCCAGATAGGCCCTGGCGGCAGGTACCAGCCCGAACGGCGTTGCGGCCCGCCGCAATGCCTCGCGATCCAGGTCCCCGGCGGCGAGCCGGGTGAGTTCGGTGTCGATGGCGGCGGCCAGGGCGGCGGGGTTGCCGATCGGGACCAAGGGGCCGAGTCGCCCGTCCTGGAGCAGTTCGCGCACGCCCCCGGTGCAGTCGGTGGCGACCACTGGGGTGCCCAGGGCCATGGCCTCGACCAGGGCGTTGGGCAGGCCCTCCCGCCGCGAAGAGAGCACCAGCAGGTCGGCGCGGGCGAGAAAGGGGAATGGATCGGCGACGAATCCGGGCAGATCCAGTCGCGCGTCGATCGCGAGTCGGCGGGCGAGCGCGGTGAGGCGCGCGCGTTCCTTGCCCTCGCCGATGATCAGCAGCCGCGCCCGCGGGTGCTCCAGGCGCGCGAAGGCGCGCAGCAGGGTCGCGAAGTCCTTGACCTTGCGCAGTCCGCCCAGGGCGATGATGACGGGCGGGCGACCGGCGCCCCGTGGTGCGGTCAACCAGGGGTGGGTACAGGGGGCGGCGGCCAGGGCTTCGAGGTCGTCCGGGCAGATGGGATTGTTCAGCACCGCGATCGGCACGTCCGTCACCCGGAAGGTCCGCCGCAGATCGTCGGCGACCGCGTGCGAGACCGCGGTGAGGCCGTCCAGGCGCCGGTAACAGGTACGGATGCGGCGGGTCTCGCTCAGGGTCTTGAAGAGGTTCCAGCGGTGCCCGGAGAAGCGTCCTGACATCAGCGTACCCACCGCGGCCACCAGCCGGGTGCCGCCCCCGCCCCCGGCCGCGGGCGGCAGCGCATCGCGGGCAGCCAGGGCCGCCAGGTCGTCCTTGAGCTTGCCGGTAACCAGACAATCCGGGCGCTCATGGGCCATGAAGTCGCGCAGGAACTCCACGCGCGGCCCGGTGACAGGCAGAATGCGGATAGCCGGGTCCAGGTCCTGCAGATAGGCATGCCGCGGGTCCCCGACCAGGAACCAGGTCTCGACCCCGAGGCGGGCGAGTCCGCGGGCGAGGTTGGTGAAGTTGCGTTCGACCCCGCCGTCCTCGAAGTCGCTCGCCACCAGTGCGATGCGCTCAATCCCCATGGTGGCCGAGCACGTCGGGGCCGAGCATCAGCCGCAGGTAGAGGTCGGCATTGCGCTGGGCCTCATAGCGCTCGCCGCCCTGGCGCAGGGTCGCGGCCGGGAGCGGGTCGGCGAGTGTGGCGGCCAGCGCGGCGGCCAGGGCGTGCGGATCGCCGGGCGGGACCAGGGGACCGAGGCGGCCGTTTTGGAGGATCTCGCGCGGACCGGCGCCGCATTCGGTGCTGACCACGGGGGTGCCGAGCGCCAGGGCCTCGATCAGCACCGTGGGCAGGGCGTCCCAGAACGAGGACAGGACCACCAGGTTCGCCCGCTGCAGGAAGGGGTAGGGGTTGGACGCCCAGCCGGGCATATCGACCGCTTCGGTGAGCCCCAGCGCGGCGCGTGCGGATTCGATCTCAGGGCGTAGCCGGCCGTCGCCGATGATCAGCAGCCGGCAGTCACGCTGTTGGCGTAACCGGGCGAAGGCATCCAGCAGAGTGGGCAAGTCCTTCTCATACTCGAGTCGGCCGGCGAAGACCAGGACCGGAATCTCCCGCTGCCCGCGGTCGTCGCGGAACCAGGGGTGGTCGATCGGTGCCTGCGCCAGTGCCGGCATTTCCGGCGTCACGATCGGATTGGGGATGGTGGTTACCGGTGCCCCCGCGCCCAGCAGGGTGCGCAGGTCTTGCGCGGTATCTTCCGAGATGGCGACGATGCCCTGATTGCGGCGGTAGTAGCGCTGGAATTCGGCGCGGCGGCGGTGGCCCTTGATGCCCTTGAGGTGGTCCAGCTTGACACTCATGCGCCCATGCACGGTGACAAAGACCGGGGTGTGGGTGCCGGCCAGGCGGGCGGCTTTGAGCGTGAACACATCCTCGCGAATGCGATGGGTGAGGATGGCCGCCGGTCGGCGGCGGTGCAGATAAAGGGCCATGGCCGGCACCCGGCTCCAGGGTGTCATCCGCCCCATCTGGACCAATCGCACCCCGGGGTCGGTCGCCTCGGGGATGGGGTCAGGGGCGGCGGTGACCAGCAGGTCCGTCGGGAAGCCGCGCGCGACAAAGCCGTTGGCCAGCCGGGCGGCGATCTTGGCGGTGCTGCCGCCGTCGAAGGGACCGCAGTAGATGGCCAGTGTTGGTTGCTCAGTCATGCGCCGGCTCCGCGCCGTCAGCCTGCCGTACCCGCCCCAACTGAAAGCTGTAAAGCACTCCCAGGAACAGAATGCAGAAGAACCGCAGGTCCAGATTGACGACGCGGAAGTCGTACAGACAATAGAGCAGCAGCATGATGCCGCCCAAGGTCAGGAAGGCGCGCAGGTCCGGGGCCGCGCGCGGGCCCGACCAGAGGCCGCGGTAGGCGCGCAGCAGCACCCACAGCAGCAGGGTCGCGATCAGTACGCCGACCAGACCGAAGCGCGTCAGGATCTCCATCGCCACGCTGTGCAGGTGCGAGGCCGCCGGTGCGTTGGCCAGTTGATAGGCGTCGACCGCGACCACCCGCTCCGGGACCAGGAACTCGGTGGTACTGGTGCCGGGACCGAAACCCAGCAGCGGCTGCTGGGCGAAGGTCTGGAACCCCACCTTGATCAGGTTGAGGCGGATCGTCACGGACCCGGTGTAGCTCAGTTCCTCCTGGCTGCCGACCGTGATGGCTTGCCAGTCCTCGACCTGACGGTGCTTGGTCACCCACAGCAGCGCTCCCGCCAGCGCGATGGCGAGTGCCGCGGCGGCGAGCGCGAGACGCAACTGGCGCGGTGATTGTTGGCCGCGGCGCCGCGCTTCACGGCGCCGAATGATGGCATAGAGCACCCCCGCCAGCGCCAGGCTCATCGCCGCGCCGCGCGACTGGGTGACCACCAGCACGAACAGCGACAGAACGATACCCAGCGACCAGAATATCCAGCCGGCGCCGGGACGCGCCCGCCCGCCGATGCGCAGCCCCGTGATGCGTGGGCGAAAGAGCACGAGCCCCACCAGCACGACCGAGGCAAGGAACGCCAGTCCCAGCGCGGCAAAGCCGAAGTCGTAGCGCATCCCACCCAGGATTTCGGGCAGTAGCGACCAGTCGCTCTTGCGCAGCACGCCGCAGGCCAACCCCAGGGCCGCGGCACCCAACACCGGCCAGATCTGGGTCGGATCGCGGTGCAGCCACCAGGCGATGACGAAGAACAACAAGGGTGCGCTCCAGGCCGAGATCGCCCGCCATTGATCGGTCGCGATGGCGGGAAAGATCCAGGCGGCGCGCACGGCCAGCAGGCTGGTCACCAGCACGACGGCGAGCAGCAGCAGGAAGGCCGGCTCCCGGCGCAGGTGGCGCCACTGGCCGGGGATCTCCGTCAGGAATAAGGCGACCAGCAAGGCCAGCGCGACATTGGCCGGTCCGGTAATCGACCAGGCGGTGAAAGCAAAGATCAGGAGCAGGCCCCGTGCGATGATGGGTTTACTCAGGATGGGTCTTGATGTGCGTTCAGTTGCGTTCATTGGCGGACGACTGCTCGGTTTCGATCGGCGCGGACCCTGGTTTGCGCGGCACCAGCGCGCGCACCCAGCGGGACCAGGCGCGCGGGGTCCAGGGGCGCAAGGCCAGCGCGCGGGTGTGCCATGATAAGGCTTCACGGCGGCGGCCTTCGCGGGCGAGCAAGAGTCCCAGTTCCGAGCAGCGGGCGGCAAGCTTCTTGTGCGCGGCCGGCAGGTAGGGTGCCAGGCCGGGATCAGCGGACCAGCGCGGATGGCGGGCGATGCGCGCGAGTGCGGCCTCCTGGACCGCGACGCTCTCTTGTAGCAGGGCGATGCGCCCGTGGGAGAGATTGGCCCCATGCCAACAATAGTCGATCAGGACCTCCGGTACCGCCGCGACCGGGAAGGCTTCCACGAGCCGCAGCCACAGGTCCCAGTCGCCCGCCAGGTGGTAGGCCGGGTCGAAGACTCCGACCTGCTCGAGCGCGCAGCGGCGCAGGAGGACGGTGGACGCGGCCATGATGTTCACCCGCAGCAGCCGGCCCAGGGCATCGGTATGGTCGCTGGGGACCTGGAGCGGGTTGTGCCGCTCCGCAAGCTCGTGCCCCTGCGCGTCGACCCCGCGGGTGTCGGTATAACAAAGCCCGAGCCGCGCATCGGCAGCGAAGCAGGCGAGTTGGCGCTCCAGCTTGCCCAGCCGCCAGGCGTCGTCTTGGTCCAGCAGGCCGATGAACTCGCTGTCGCACGCCGCGATGGCCGCATTGCGGGTCGCCTGGGTATTGCCGTTGGCGACCTGGATCAGACGCACCGGCGGACCGAAGGACGCGACGATGGCGGCTGAGCCGTCACGGCTGCCGTCATCGGCCACTACGATCTCCAGATCGCGCTCGCCTTGGGCGAGCACGCTGTTGATCGCCGTGCGGATGAAGGCCGCACCGTTGTGACAGGGGATGATGGCGGCTACGCGGGGCATTGGGGCAACCTCATGGCATCCAGATAGGCGTCGGTGGCGGCCTCGATCGCGTAGGGCCGGGCGGCCGCGTGCAACCGGGCGGCCGGGAGGGGTGCGTCCAGTGTGTCGAGCATGGCCTGCGCCAGCGCGGCCGCATCGTCCACCGGCACCAGCGGGCCGTAACGGCCATTCTGAAGCACTTCGCGCGGGCCGCTCGGGCAATCGGTCGCGACCGCCGGGGTGCCCACCGCCAGCGCCTCGATCAGCACGAAACCCAGCCCCTCCCAGCGCGAGGTGAAGGCAAACAGATCGGCATGCGCCATGAAGGCATAGGGTTGCGGCACGTAGCCCGGCAGCGCGAAGTCCTGGGCGACCCCCAACTCGGTCGCCAGCGCGAGCAGGGCGGCCCGCTCTCCGCCGCGCCCCAGAATCATCAGCCGGCACGGACGCTGGGACCGGACCCGGGCAAAGGCGCGCAGGAGGGTATCGAAGCCCTTGCGGTGGCACAATTCTCCGGCACTCAGGATCAAGGGCGCCGCCGGGTCACCGAGCCAGGGATGGTCCGGGCGCGGCAGATCGGCGGTGAACAACGATTCCGGCACCACGGGCGAGGGCACGACCCGAATCAGCGCGCGCGCGAGCCCGGTATAGGCCGCCATGTCATCGGCGACCCCGGCGCTGGTGACGATCACCTGATCGGCGAATGGATAAAGCCGGCCCATGGAATTGCGTTGCACCCAGCGCTCCAGGGGCCCGCGGGTGGCCAGATCGATGGAGATCGTCGTGCCCGAGCTGAAGACCAGACGGGTCGGCAGCGGCGTCCCGATCCGCGCCAGGGTGCGGGCGAACAGGGCGGTCCGATTCACCCGATCCTTATCCGAGAGCAACACCGCCGGGCGTTCGCGCCGCAGGTAACCGACGAGCGCGGGCAGGCAGCCATAGGTATGACGGGAGCCCAGGTCGATCACCCGCACGCCCGGCGGAATCTCCGGCAGGTGCGGCCCGTGACGACGCACCTTGAGCAGATCCACCTGATAACCGCGCCGGGCCAGTGCCGGAATCAGGTGCTGCGCCGCGCGATCGACACCGCTGTGACCGGAGGTGGAGAAGAAGCAGGCGATGCGGGTCATGGGCGCATCCGTGCGTGTGCTTCAATCGATGCTTTTGAGAACAGCGATTGAGTCGCTTCGCGAATGCGCTGCTCGGCCATTTCAAAATAGTGAGGATCAATCTCGACTCCGATCGAGTTTCTGCCCCATTTTGCCGCGGCGACTGCGGTAGTGCCTGTTCCCATGAAAGGATCCAGCACGGTATCTCCGACAAACGAGAACATTCGAATCAAGCGTTCCGCCAGTCCTTCCGGGTAGGGTGCCGGATGGTTCCGGGTCGAAGCCCCGGTCAGTCCGGACCAGATGGATTGAAACCATTGTTTATGATTTTCGCCGGAAATGACTGACAGCACCCGTGTCGCAACAGTCGGCTTGCGATATCCGCCAGGCTTCCGTTCCATCAGAATAAACTCGATATCGTTCTTGATGACCGCATTCGGCTCGAATGGTTTTCCCAGAAATCCGCCGCCGTTGCCGGTCGCTTCAAAAACAGCGTTCGCAATCTTGTGCCAGATAATCGGTGACAGATTGTCGTATCCAATCACACGGCAATGCTCCTGGATCGAGGCGTGAAGTGGAACGACGGTGTGTCTGCCGTCATTCTTGCGCCGCGAGAGGCAGACATCGCCGACGACACACACGAGTCGCCCGCCAGGGACCAGTGCGCGAAAGCAATGGCTCCATACCTTATCGAGTTCCCGTAGAAATGTCTCGTAGTCTTCAATTTCCCCGAGCTGATGCTCGTGGTCCCGGTATTTCTTTAAATTCCAATAGGGTGGAGACGTCACAATCAGATGTACCGATTGGTCGGGGAGAAACGACAGGGTGCGGGAGTCGCCCCGTACCAACCGATGCATTGTTGGTAGTTCTTGAATAGCCGACTCGATCTGCCGGAGTAAGTCCGCATCCTTCGCAATGCGAGGAATGTCGGTCTGTGGGTTCTCCAGATTGGCAACGGCGGGTGGCAAGAACTGCTGGTGATCGATGACAGCGGTCATGATACGACAAGAATGCCTATACTGTCTTCATCTGTATTCATTTGTGGGTAGGTCTCCCGGCTCGTGAAATAAGTCATTGAAAGATCGGTTCAGCAAACAAGAAATCTTGGCGGTGGTCATCATTCCGATCAGCGTGGTGACCGCGATGACGTTGGTCCGCACAGCGGACCCTACACCCACTCTAATGGATCTTCCTCAGGCCCCGGCTTGAGCCCCGGTTCGTCGATAAACAACCGATGCCAGATGGCAAACTGCATGAGCCCGAAGAGTTCCCGGGCGCCGCCCCGGCCGGCCTGTCGCGCGGCGACCAGGGTGGGGATGGCGGCGGGTTCGAACCACTCGCGGATGCCGCGGTTGGCGATCAGCCGTTCGCCCAGGCGGCGCGTCAGATCACCCGTCAGCCAGTCGCCCACCGGGACATGGAAGCCGCGTTTTGGCCGTTCCAAATGGCCGGGCGGCAGCAGCGGTGCGGCCCACTGTTTCAGCAGCCACTTGCCCTGGTGACGCCGCACCTTGAGCGGGTCCGGCAGGGACAGGCCGAATTCGACGACACGGTGGTCGAGGAAGGGCACACGCCCCTCCAGCCCAAAGGCCATCAGCATCCGGTCGGTTTTGACCAGCAGGTTGTCGGGCAGGGCGGTGACCAGGTCGGTGTACTGGCGGCGCTGCATGTCGGACCAGGCCGGCGGGGTCTCCTGCCAGGCCGCGACGAAGGGCGCGCGATCCGCCCCTGGTGCCCCGTGCAGGGCCGGACCCATCACCCGCCGGGACCAGCGGCCCGACCACTGGCCGCGGGTGCGGAAGCCGCCGCTGCCGGGGTGCAGCACTGACTTGAACCAGCGTTCCAGGGGGCGCGGGTGGTAACGGCGGTAACCGGCGAAGGCCTCGTCGCCGCCCTCGCCGGAGAACACCACCTTGAGTTCGGCGGCCGCGGTCTGGGCGAGGATGGCGGTGGGCAGGCTGGCGTAATCGCGCATCAGTTCATCTGCTGCCCACACGGTCAGCGGGAGACGGGCGAAGACCTGCTCCAGGGTCAGTTCCAGCGGGCTGTGGTCGAACCCGAAGTGGGCCGCCACCCGTGCCGCCTCGGTGAGTTCATGGGCCATGGCGGTGCCGCGATAGCCCACCGAAAAGGAGCGAATGCGTCCGGCCCCGTGCTGATGAAGCAGCGCCGCCAACACTGCCGAGTCCACCCCGCCGGAGAGAAAGAGCCCGAAGGGCACGTCGGAGCGCATGTGCTCGTGCATGGCCGCATGCATCAGCCCATCGAGTTCCGCGCGCGCCGTGTCGGCGTCGATAGTCCGCGGGGTGACGTCCAGGGCCGACCAGTAACGGTGCCGCTCGAGGCGCAGGTCCGGGTGGATGATCAGGGCTTCGCCGGGCAGGACCCGGTGGATGCCGTGCAGCAGGGTGTCCTCCCCGCCGGCGAACTGGTTTTGCAGGAAGCGGCGCAGTGCCCCCGGGTCGACCTCGGGCCGCCCCGGCAGGACCGGCAGCAGGGCCTTGATCTCGGAGGCGAAGGCGACCCGATCCGACAGCCGCGCATAGAACAGCGGCTTGATGCCGAGCCGGTCGCGTCCGAGGATCAGACATCCGGTGCGGGCGTCGTGCAGGGCGAAGGCGTACATGCCGCGCAGTTGGCTGAGGAAGTCGAGCCCATGGACCGCATAGGCATGCAAAATGGTCTCGGAGTCGGAGTCGGTGAGGATCTGCCGCCCCTGTCGACGCAGGTCGGCATTCAATTCGAGATAGTTGTAGACCTCCCCGTTGGCCGCCAGGGCCAGGGATCCATCGGCCGCGACCATGGGCTGATGCCCGGTCGCGAGCCCGATGATCGCGAGTCGGGTCTGGGCCAGCCCGACCGGCCCGGCGCAGTGGATGCCGCGATCGTCCGGTCCGCGGTGGGCCAGCGCGGCGGCCATGGTGCGCAGTTGGTGCGGGTCCGGGACCAGTCCGGCACGCATCAGAAAGCCGGTTATGCCGCACATGGGCGCGTCCTCGTCGGTCCGTTCACGGCGTCGTCCCGCGGGGACCGCTCTCGTCGAGCACGACGCCGTTCCTGGTCTCCAGGATCAGTTGCGGCACGGTGGCGCCCAAGGGGTGGACACGGATGTCGCCGAGCGCGGTCCGGACCTCGATGCGCTCCCAGGCCGTCGGGTCGATGCCGACGGTGAGCGTGGTGTCTTTCTCGGTGAAGAGGCCGGTGTGGGTGACGGTGTAGGCGATGGCGTCGTCCGTGCGGTCGAGCGTGCCCAGAACGCGACTGCTTGGCAGACCAAAACCCCGGCCCTTGAGTCGGATGGAGGCCGCCGCGGCCGTGTCGCCGAGGGGGAACAGGGTCAGGTTCGCGGCGTCCGCGGCCAGGCGCAGGGTCCGCGGCCCAGGTGCCGCCGCCAGGGTCTGGACTTCCAGATTCCGTGTTTCCTGAACGGGGGTGGAGAGCAGCACGCCGAACAGCATGGCCGCCGCGGCGAGCCCATAGGCACCCACTGTCAAGGCCGGATAGCGCAGCGGACGGCGCGCCGCCGACGGACGTCCGACTGCCGCGGCTTCCCGTTGCGGAATGCGCAACACCAGGTAATAGAGCGCGAAGGCGACACCATAGGCGAGCACCGCGGACCAGATGACGTCCGACAGGAAGTGATCCCCGGCGCTCATCCGACCGATCCCCAGCAGGGTTCCCAGGACCATCGCGGTCAGCAGTGCGGCCAGGGCGAGCCGCGGCCGGCGACGCTGCCAGATCATGTAGAAGACCCCGAGCAGGTAACCCACCGAGCTGTGTCCGCAGGGGAATGACTTGCCCTTGCCCTCGGCAGTGCGCGCCAGCGGCGGAACATACGCCTGGGTGCCGCCCAGGGCGAGTGTCTGATGCGGGCGGGGCCGGCCCCAGTGGTCTTTGAAGACGCCATTGATGATCAGACCCGGACCGAGCAGGGTCGCGGCCAGGATCAAGGTCGCATAGATCTGCAGCCGTCGCAACCGCGGCCAGATCCGGGCCGCCCCGATGGTCAGCAGGCTGCCGATCAACAAGAGTCCGGCGATCAGGGGAGAGGCCTGGTAGAGCAACACCCAGAACCAGCGGCCGGACTCCCACCAGGGGTCTTCGGCGGCGGGATGGTAAAACAACGCGGCGGCTCGGGTGTCCAGGTCGGTCCACCAAAAGGGCAGGGTACCGACCAGGGTCAGCAGCACCAGGACGATGAGTTGAGCGGGCCAGGAGCGGCGCGGGGTCGCGGATGTTTGCACGGAATCTTTGCTCGGGGGCGGGCGGGATGGCGGAGGACAGGCGCGAGGGTAGCCGTCCGGCACCGGAATCTCAATTAGCAGATGATTGGCGCGTCAGTGGCGCTGCGAACAACCGGGTGATTTCGGCAAGTCATCCTTGGTACGCATTGCCGCAGGAATGCTTCCGATCGTCCCGGCCGACGAGCGGTCAGGGAAGGCGGGCGGGCCTTGATCGTAATCCCGGCCGGCGGCCTGCGTAGTCAGGGCTTCCAGCCCTGACGGTGTCAGGCCAGGATGGCCTGACTACGCACCAGGCGAGCCCAAGTCACCGGGATCTTGATCGAGGCCGTTGGGCGGGGTTCAGGACGCGCCGCCGCGCAGCCAGCGGCGGATTTCCGGTAGATGGCGACGGCTCACCGGGAGGCGTTCCGGGCAGTCACGCAGGTGGACCTCGAGGTTGCCGTGGGCATCCTTGTCAAGCGCGCTCAGCCGGGAGCGCGCCACCAGCGCGTTGCGGTGGATGCGCACGAACAGGTCCTGGAATTCGTCCTCCAGTGACTTCAGGGATTCATCCACCAGGAGTTCGCCGCCGATATGGTGAACCGTCACGTACTTGTGTTGGGCCTGCAAATAGAGGATGTCCTCGAGCGGGACCGTTTGCAGTCCGCCCCGGTAGTGAGCGCTGAGCGAGTGTCGACGTCCCTGGTGCGTCTCGTCGCGGGTGGTCAGCGCGGCCTGTTGGGGTCGGGTGGGGATGCGCGCCCGCTCCAATGCCTCCTGCAGTCGCTCACGTCGTACCGGTTTGACCAGGTAGTCGTCGACCCGATGCTCGAAGGCCGCCAGGGCGTACTGTTCATACGCGGTGACCAGGATGATCGCCGGCGGCGGTTCGAGCCGAGCGATCTGCTCGGCTGCTTCCAGGCCATTGATACCAGGCATCTGTACGTCCAGGAGCACGACATCCACGGGCTTGGTGCAGCACAGCTCCACCGCCTCGATCCCATCGCTTGCCTCGCCCACCACTGCGTAGTCGCCAGGCAATTCCGCGAGCATGCGTGCCAACCGCTCCCGTGCCGGAGCTTCATCATCGACGACCAGGATGTTCATTTGCGTTGCCAGGGATAGGGGAATACCAAACGGACCTGATAATCACCTTCGATTCGCGAGACGATCACCCGTGCCTCACCCTCGAACATCGCGTCCATGCGTTGCTTGACGTTATCCAGCGCGATATGGTTTCCGCCCGTGTGGCGTTCGCCCGGCTCGTCTTCGTCCGGCAGGCTATTGCGGATGCTGACATTCACCTGCGCGCGGCGATAGCGCCCGCTGATCCGGATCAGCCCGGGCCGGCGTGATGCCGCGATTCCGTGATAAACCGCATTCTCCACCAAGGGTTGAAGGATCAAGGGGGGCAGCATCGCGTCGCCCGGCAGGTCTTCGACGTCCCATACGACCTGGAGTCGGTCGCCGAGTCGCTGCTTTTCGATATTGAGATACCGATAGGACAATTCGAGTTCCTTGGCCAGGGTCGAGGCCGAGTTCGCGTTCGCGAGGGTGGCGCGGAACAGGTCGGCCAGGTCCTGTACGACCTCCTCGGCCACCCGCGGGTTGGTCTGCGTCAGGTTGGCGATGGTGTTCATGCTGTTGAATAGAAAGTGGGGTCGGATCCGTGCCTGGAGCTTTTGAAAGCGGGCTTCCGCCTCCGCCTCGACTTGCAGCCGCCACATGTGATGAAGATAAAGATAGCGCAGTAACATCCCCCCGAGGATTGCGCTGATGCCCAGGCCGCGGCCGAGGGTCGCGACGAGCCCCTCGTCCGGGAAGACGTGAATCCGCAGTGTCTCTTGCGGAAATGCATACGCGCCCCAGGTCACCAGGGCGGCAACGGCCATCAGCATCAGCCAGGCCAGCAGCGCCGCGGTGCGATCCCCGACCCGCCTCAGTACCGGGCGCAAGCCGCAGAGCGCACCGCAGGCGAGTAACGAGAAGATCAGCATGAACAGTGACATGGGGCCCAGGCGTCCCCAGACCTCGGCGACCCGGCAGTGGGATGCCAAGACCAGGCTGATGCCGAGCAATTGGGTGGCCAGAACCACACCGACGGTCATGTCCAGCCGACAGAAATCGGGCGAAAACCCGCGGTGTGGCGGGGGTGGTTCGACATCATCAAAAGGGTTTCGCACGCCTTCCGGTCCAGCCCCGACGGGGGCGCATGTAGAATGCCTCATTTCCCACCGGTCGGACTTCTCGATGCACGAGCCAAGCCACAACTCCAGCGCCGGGGCCGCAAAGCCCTGGGCCGGGCGTTTTAACGCCCCTACCGATGCCTTTGTCGAAGCGTTCACCGCCTCGGTTGACTTCGATCGCCGTCTCTATCGTTACGACATCCAGGGCTCCATTGCCCACGCCACCATGCTGGCCCGACAAGGCATCCTGAGCCAGGCCGAGTGCGACCAGATCGTTACTGGTCTCGAGGCCGTGCGGGCGCGGATCGATGCCGGCGCGTTCACCTGGTCGATTCCCCTGGAAGACGTCCACATGAACGTGGAAACCGCGCTCACCGAGGCGATCGGCGACGCCGGCAAACGCCTGCATACCGGCCGCTCACGCAACGACCAGGTCGCTACCGACGTGCGGCTGTGGCTGCGCGACGAGATCGACCTGATCCGGATCGCCATCGCCCGCCTGCAGGCGGCCCTGCTGACGCTGGCCGAGCGTGAGGCGGATACCGTCATGCCCGGCTTCACCCACCTCCAGGTGGCCCAGCCGATCACCTTCGGCCATCACATGATGGCCTGGTTCGAGATGCTGGAACGTGACCGCGCCCGGCTGGCCGATTGCCGCGGTCGCGTCAACGTCATGCCGCTCGGAGCGGCCGCGCTGGCCGGCACCACGTACCCCATCGACCGTCACCTGACCGCCCGACTGCTGGGCTTCGACCACCCGGCCGAGAACTCACTGGACGCCGTGTCGGATCGCGACTTTGCCATTGAGTTTACCGCCGCCGCGGCCATCCTGATGATGCACCTGTCGCGTTTTTCAGAGGAACTGATCCTCTGGGCCTCCGCGCAGTTCGCTTTTGTGGACCTGTCCGACAGTTTTTGTACCGGCTCCTCGATCATGCCCCAGAAAAAGAACCCGGACGTGCCGGAGCTGGTGCGTGGCAAGAGTGGGCGGATCTTCGGCCACCTGATGGGCCTCCTGACGCTGATGAAGGGTCAGCCGCTGGCCTATAACAAGGACAATCAGGAGGACAAGGAGCCGCTGTTCGACACGGTCGACAACCTCAAGGGTTGTCTCAAGGTGTATGCCGAGATGATGGGGCAGGTCACGTGCAGACGCGAGCGGATGCGCACGGCCGCGGCCCAAGGTTTCAGCACCGCCACCGACCTCGCGGACTATCTGGTGCGCAAGGGCATCCCCTTTCGCGACGCCCACGAGATCGTCGGCAAGGCGGTGGCGCTGGGGGTGCGCGAGGGGCGTGACCTGGCCGAGCTGACCATTGATGAATTGCGGGGATTCTCCGAGCGCATCGAACCCGATGTCTATGCCGTGCTGACCCTCGAAGGGTCGGTCGCCGCCCGCGATCATTTGGGCGGCACGGCGCCCGCCCAAGTGCGTGCCGCAATTGGCCGCGCCCGGTTGCGGCTGGCCGAGGGCTGAGGGTCATGGATTGTCTGGACGATCTGAACGCCCGCCTGGTCCGCTTCGCCCAAGAGCGCGACTGGGAGCAATTCCATTC